>FUFK010896217.1_pt1 | contig 35709 bp, 55 predicted proteins | sample 1021851 | NCBI WGS metagenome assembly FUFK01 (sample SAMEA51879418, study PRJEB19060) | metagenome | reverse complement strand
GCGAAGAAATGTCCAGACAAGACGTTATAGATTTTATTATGGATCGTCTTAATGTAGCGTTGAGAAACATCGACGAAGTTATTGATAGTACTATAGATCCTGCTGACGAACATAAATTGTTTAAGGCGATTGATTGTTTACACGAACTAAAAAATTGTTGTAATGATGATGAGGAATAATATTATGGATACGCTGGTAGCTTACGAAATCACTGATAGCGGTGACGCTGTAAAACTTTATGAAAACATAACGCAACTTGAAGGCGATTTGGATTCTTTTATTTATAAAATTAGTGCGGATAACCCCGGCAAATATGTACATTACTGCACGTTTTCTAAAACTCAGCCCTCTGTATTCGGAGTGGCTTCTATCGACAGCCCTATAGGATAAATATTATGTTGACTCTTACTAGTGTTTGCAACTGTTGTGGCACATCTAATTCTGTTGATGTTTATGCCGACGATTACCGCAATTATATGTATAATAATCAGTTGGTTCAGAACGTGTGGCCTGACCTAACAACTGACCAGCGCGAAATTATTATAGGTCACAGACAGGGTACGTATTATTGCAGTCCCTGTTGGGATAATTTATTTGAGGAAGAAGATAAGTATGACGAAGATCCTTGGCCGGAAGATACTGGCAAGGATAACTGGAGAACTGAAAGCCCTTACTGTTAGGAGAATAGTATGTATTACGTAACAACGCGCAGACATGGTGATATGATGGTATGGCAACACGTTAAAAAACTACGTAGTTTTAAGGCTGAAAACGGTGTTGAATATCTCATAGCTAAAAACAAAAAAGAAATGAATATAGAACGGGGTACTTCATTGCCAATTTATATAGGCAAAAACGGGAAGCTGAAGAAAACAACCAGCTACGCACTGTATTTATTTTAGGAGATTATGATGCTTAAAAGATTCTTTGTTGAGTTTGAAAACCATAGTTATATATATATTCATGCGGCTTCGGAGGAGGAGGTCAGGGAAATTATCGAACCGACTGACGATACTGAAACTTTGCAGGGTACATCACCCATAGTTTGTATAGAGGCTACTGATTAGGAATAGTATTATGAAATTTAAAAACGAGTGTGGTCACCCTGAAGAAGATTATCTATTTACTATGGAGGTCGATGGTCAGATCTGTGATGTATGGTTCTATAGGCATAGCCTTGGTGATGAGAATGAGTTTTGTCTGCGCTATGGCAATGAGGATTACGAATATAGAAGTAGTTGGAGTTGTAGTTTAATTGAAAGAAGTCTTTCTCGCCGTAGAAACTATGCAGAGACTGACGTTGAACGAGAACACATTGACCAACTAATAAAACTAAAAGAAAAGTTAAAGGAGGTAGGCTACTGGGACATTGATTGGAACCTAGATGCAGAGATACAAGAACTAAGAGCAACGCTTGACAAATACGGTGACTCGTGTAATGTAGTTGTCATTGGTTAAATACTTCAGGATTGAAAGCCCTTTAAGGTATGAAAGGGCTTTCAATCCCTCAGCATGATCGGCTTGGCGGCAGTCGATTGCGCTTTCCTTATCGCCGTCACACAGGAGAAATGTTATGCCACAGGCCACTGGTTGGTTTCGTGTAGAAACAGAAATAGATATCGCTGATTACGATGGCGAGTACGATATAGAATTTGATAGCCTTGAAGATGTTATCGAAACTGCTGAACTCAATAACTACACCAAAGAAGAAATTATTGATTGGTGTTTTGACAATGGCGTAGACGTTGCAAACTATATGGTCACATCGCTATCTACCGCACAAATTATAGATATCTATACAAAAGCTATTACTATGCAGATGGATGAACAGATGCTCATAATATCTAATCAGCGTGATAGAATTAAAGAGCTTGAGGCAGAGCTTGCAGAGGCTCGTAAAACTGATGAGGAGGCCGTGAAAGAGGTCGCTTACTAACTAATCCTGTGGGGGATCTTTGGGGGCTTCGGCCCCCGTTTTTTTGAGGTACTTATTATGTATATCACCCATGCAAAAGCGATCCAAAATTACGCGAAACAATCTAGTGATAATCTAGTTGATGTAATTACTATGGTGGTCTTAAGCATTCAGCAACCGTGGCTATCTGTTGGGGATCAGATGGCTGATGTAAAACAGAACAGACTTGATTCTAAATTTCTTTGGGGTAACAAGCGTAAAGCATATACTTATATAACTAAACGTAAGGACTTCATATACAATCAATACCTTGCAGTTATAAACTCTAACAAGTCTAATGACGATAAAGCATATTCTCTAATGAATATATTTCTTCGTGTTGAAGGGCTTGGTATGGTAAAGGCTGGTTTTGTTTGTCAATTATCCGCAGGATTAGTTGGATGTATTGACCTTCATAACATTAGGCTGTACGGTATTGATGAAAAGGTTTTGAAGTTGCCTAAGTCTTTAAAGACTAAAAAATTAAGAGATGACAGGATCAATAAATATATATCTATATGTCACAATATAGGTACTGAAAATCTTTGGGATACTTGGTGTGATTATTTATCTACTAAGAGTCCAAAGTGGTCTGATGGCTTTGAAGTTTCTAAAGTTCATTACGACTATTTGATGCGGTAAAACTTAAACTACTTGGAGAAAATCATGGATAATGTAACTGCTTTGTTTGGCTCTCGTCCCACTAGTCTTTATGACAAGGGCTACGATAGTGCTGGTTTTGATGTGGCGACTGTACCGTTAATGTATTTTAATGATGACGGCGAGTGGCATTCTTCTTCTAAGGTTGCTGTCGTGCGTACAGATACTATGGAGGAGCTTGGTGTTCACGGTCATAACTATAAGCCGGTAGCACCTAAGACTTTGATTGATGCTCAACGTGCCATTATTATGCGTAGTGATTTAAATACTGATGGCATCACTGAGACTATCAGAACGAGCCACAACGGGTCTAGGACTTTCGTGCGGTATACACTACCTAACCATAACTATACGACACCAGACGGCGATACAGCCACTCTGGAGCTACTTGGCACTACGTCTTTCGATAGTAGCTTTCCGTTTATTCTTTCTGCTGGTGCTTTGCAAGCGGCTTGTTTGAACGGTCAGGTTTTTACTAGTGGTACTGCGGCTATCTTCAAGGCGCGACATACTAAGAACCTTGACATTGACCACGGCTCTCGTGTTATAGTTAAGTGTCTTGATGTGTTCGAGAAAGAGCGACACTTGTGGCACGCTATGTATAATACTTCTATGTCTGAGAAACAAGCTATGTACGTCTTTGCTGAAGCCGCTAACTGTTTAGATCTTGTACAGGCCGCAGTGAATGAGAGCGGTGCGTCTTGGTCAGCAGTGTTTGATAAGTTGCCGCGATTCAATAGCGCACTAACTTATCTAGCTAATGCTTGGAAAGGTTACTCTGCTCGAATGGGACACAATCAGTGGGCTGTATATAATACACTTACCGATTGGTCTACTCATGCTCCAGCCGCTACAAAGAAATCAGAAATTAATATCGCATCGGTTAGTTCTAAGCGGCAAGATGTTGTGCGCCGTGTGGTAGGCTCTGATGTCTTTCGTATCGCGGCCTGATAATGTTGATGTTGAATCTCTTGTTCAGCTTTATATTTATATGCGGCCTAATCCTGATTATTCAGGCTTGGCTCAGAAGCTGAAAGACTTACACTTTAGTGAGTCAGAGATATTTAATATCCTTCACAAAGTTCGTGAAGGTTACTACTAAAACTAATGCGCCCTTCGGGGCGCTTTTCTTTGGAGAATACTATGGACAACCAGCCTTTAATCGTTTGGGTTATGGAGTACTACGATACAGTCGCAGATCAAAAGTCACTTGATCTGTACAAGACAGAAGAGATGGCTCAAGAAGATAAAAGAAAACTAACCGCTGACGGCACTATTTGTGACGTTTTAATTTATCAAAGGATGGTGTGGCAATGAACAGACTAAAGTCTCTGAAAACTTGGCAACAGCATTGGAAGCGAGAGCAGGCTCGTAATGTGCGACTTATGAATCGTTATAGCCGCATAAAAAATAACGAGATGTTTTGGTGGTATGAGGGCAGAACATCTGCCGCACGAGAAACTTTACAGTTATTAGAATTTTTAATTGAGATGGAGGAGCTTAGGGATGGGAACGCCTAGTATGTATGGATCGTTTGTTCTAGACGTAGAACTAGACTGCGATTGGGCAACGATGGATGTTAGAATCTTTTATACAAATCATTCAGAAGGAGTAGATCTTGATAAAGTCGAAATGGTTGGAGGTCTGTTGGCAGGATTGGATGTCAGTAGTTACCTCAATAGTGATTATATATTTGATCTTATCGCTGATGAGATGAGCAATGCAGACTATCACTACAGTGATCATGGAGATCAGGTATGAACTACTTTGCATTAGTAAAAGGTAAGCTAGTCTGTATTGGAAACTGTGGTGATTGGGAGGCGGCTTACGAAGTAGCCTGTGACTGCCTAGGCGAGACTGAGTGGGATTGGTTAGCAGACGAAACAGACGTACAGCAATGGGTAAAATGTTTTAACGAGAATAGGAGTTAGGCATGATAGACGAAAATGAAATACCAATGCACTACTACAGAATAGAGTATCAGACTGACACTACTACTGGCACAGATGAGTGGGAGTGCGGTAATGCTTATGAAACTTATGACCCCGGCGCTCAACAAGCTATGATAGCCCACATAAATGAGCACCCCTATCTTCCGGTGCGTATCAACCGCATACAACTTATACCAACTAATGAAATACTAGGACGCTATGAACCATGAATATATTTTATTTAAACCAAGATCCCGTTGAGTCTGCAAAGCGAATGTGTGATCAGCACATCGTTAAGATGCCGCTAGAGTCAGCACAGATACTATCAACAGCGCATAGAGTTCTTGATGGCAGGCTAGTTGAGGGTACTTCAGCGTCAGGCCGTAAAGCTAAACGCTGGATACTTCCTAAGTGGGACGATAAATATTATCTTGCGGCTTATGTCAATCATCCCAGCACAGTCTGGGCTAGGCAAAGTGATGAGCATTATGATTGGTTATATAAACACTTCAGAGCTTTGAGTGCAGAGTTCTATGAACGCTTCTCACATAACCATACAAGCTGGCTAAAGCTACGTATGTTTCTTTCAAGAATGCCAAAGAATATAAAAAGTAATGGCTGGGTTGACCCACCTCAGTGTATGCCCGATACCTATAAAGATGAAGATACTATCGTCGCCTATAATTTATATTACATGAGTAAGTATACAGATTGGTTAGCGGCTGGTAGACCTATGAAGTGGAACGGTAATCTTAGACGGGCCTCTTATGTATCGGGTGAGCAATGTACTTTAAATTAAACCCTAAAGACCATCACGATTCTATACTCATGGGGCAGGACACTGTTAGGCTTTGTGAAATGCAGGGTATTGTTCCAAGAATGACAGATAAAAAGGGCATGGCTACGCGAACAGAAAATAATATCACTGCCTTCAAAGCAGAGTTTTTATTTGCTCGTTTGTTTAATTTACCTCTGCCCGTTGTAAATGTTTTGTCTGATGGAGGTATAGATTTTTGGTTGGGTGAAACATCAGTGGATGTTAAGTGTAGCTCCCGCGAGAACGGCCCCCTAATATTTGACACTGAAAAATCTTTTGCGGCTAAAGTTGCAGTTTTATATGGTGCGACTGATGATGCTGAAATTTTAAAACTACATGGGTGCATCGGCAGAAAAACTTTTTTTGAAAGAGCCTACAAAAAAGACTTTGGCTATGGAGAAAGGTTTGTAATGGACGCAGATAGTTTAGATCCTATTGAAAAACTATGGAGGTTTTATGTTGAAAAGAACTTGGCTTTTAATTAAAGAATCGCCAGAGTACGTGAGCGCATTAATTATTGTAACTTGTTTTTCGATTGGCATCGTGATCGGACAATACCTTAAAGATGGAGGATATCTATGAGTATTGATGAGGCAACCCCCGAACAATGGGATAAGACGTCTAAAAACAAGACGGCCTATGGAAAACTTTATCACCCTGAAGATAAACATGATGTAGTAAATAAACCAGATCACTACAACAAAGGAGCCATTGAAGCTATTCAAGCTATTAGAGCCTCAATGCACCCACAAGAATTTAAGGGGTATCTCAAAGGTAACTGTCTTAAATATCTTTGGAGGTATGAATACAAGAATGGCATCGAAGATCTCAAGAAAGCCCAAGTCTATTTAGGATGGTTAATTAAGGAGCTAGATAATGATTAATGATACCATCGTATCAGACGAAGGTAAAGAGTATTCAGTTGAAGAAATTAAACATAGTAGTAGAATCACCAAGAGCCAAACACCAAAGGGTACTTTAGATTGGTATCTTAAATGGGTTGGAAGCATCTGGCTGATTGTTGCTATTGCTTTGCGAAGCACTGGTATACCGGAGCTACAAGTGTATGATATGCTTTTAAGCTTTGCGGGTACGACTATGTGGGCTGTAGTTGGTTTTATGTGGAGCGATAGAGCAATCATCGTGATCAATGCAATCGCGGCTGTTATGTTATTGGCTGGCCTGTTTACTAAACTATTTGGAGGTTAAATGAAACGACAAACCGAACCTAGCTTTAATATGAATCGTCTGGTTAGAAGTGCTTTTAATGAAGAGGCATATTGCTCTATGATGCTAGATGAAATGGGCGGTGGCCTATGGTCGGGAGAAGAACTAGAGCTTTTATGGAATGAGGCTGGTTGCTCTGACCTAACTGTAGCACAATTTATTGAAAAACATACGAGGAAGGGTTGGCATGAACTTTAACAGTTACCAAAAGAAAGCTGTTAGTACCGCTATATACACAGATAAATTTTATCCTATAGCTTCTTTGATGGTAGAGTCCTCAGAGTTAGCAGATCTTTTTATCAAGCCTATGTTACGCGGGGATGCGAAAAAGATAGATAGGGATGAGATTATTTCAGAGGCTGGCGATGTTTTGTGGAATCTTGCCAATGTCTTGGCTGACAACGGGATTGACTTCTCAGAAGTTGCCAAGTATAATCTGTCCAAACTCCAAAGCCGCAAAAGTCGAGGGGTGATTATGGGATCAGGAGGAAATCGTTGAAAGTAATACAAGGTAACTTTAAAAAGGATAAGTCTAAAACTCTTAAACAAAAAGTTTCAGAGGGTATAGATAACATTGAAGATGATGAAGAGATTAAATATCCTTTCATTCTCATTATAGATACTGGTGAAGAATTAAAAATAGTATCTGATATACCAATGGAAAAGTTTAATCTAATGTTAGACTTAGTAAAGAATACTATATTAACGGGTGATTACGATTGAGGAAATCATGGTAGATATTCAAGATACTTTATGTAAAGCTTTTATTATGTCGCTAGGTTCAGCCATGCCTGAGCGAGATATTGTTGATCACATGGCTCGTTTTGTAAAGACCCATGCTTCTGTGGAGGACGAAGCATTGACTGAAGATTTTGTTTATAGTATGATACCGCAGTACATTAATTTCATTTTTAATAAATCGGAGATTTAGATTATGGCTCTTGTTGAAGGCGTTGCTTACTGGGCTTCTGTTACTACACCCAACACTACTTACCAACCTGTTTACACGGTAAACCTAGTTGTTGATGAAGAGGTCGCTAATGATTTCAGATCACGCGGCTTTACTGTAAAAGATATGGAAGAAGGCCCAGCACTTCTTATCAAGCGTAAAGTTAATGGCCCCAACGGTATGGTGCGCTCTGCTCCAAAGCTGTTGGATAAACATAAGCAACCTTTGAATGTCGCTGTTGGTAATGGCTCAAAGGTAAAGGTTCAGTACAAAGAGTGGGAAACCACTTGGAATGGTACTCAATACAANGGCTTGGATTTTCAAGCTATGCAAGTATTAGAGCTAATTGAGTACGCCAGCCCTGATGGTGCTGAGTTCAACATTGAAGATGACGATGGAGATGAGTTGTGAATTATCGTTATACCTTTGAAGATAAAGTCTACGATGTATCAAAGCTACCACTTGAGGCGGTTTCCTGCTTCAAGCTGTTAGCTAATGTTAATGATCGCATTGATGACTTTCAAAATGAAGTAACTATTGCTCAAGCATCTGCGGTAGCACTACACCAAAAGATGCAAGAGCTATTGGACGATTCTGCGGTTGTTGAGGATAATGCAACGGAGGAGTAATACATGGGCGAATTTGTGGAGTACCACAAGCCCTGTCCGAATTGTGGAGGCAGTGATCCTGTCTCCATTAATTCAGATGGCTCTGCAAAATGTTTTAGTTGTGGTGAGTTTTTTAAAGATTATGAATCTGCAATGGGAGGCAACGTGGCAGACTTTTCATCATACCAGAGATCAAATAATAATATTATTAAGGACAAGCAAAGCGTGTATCACGCACTAACAGATAGATCAATTACATTAGATACAGTTAAAAAATATGGTGTCCGATCCGTCAAAGACGAGTCCGGCAAGATCATCGAACATCATTATCCCGCCTACATCAACAACGAAGAAGTTGCCACAAAGATACGAAGACCCGACAAACACTTCAGTTGGACGGGATCACCTAAAGGTACAGGTTTATTTGGTCAGCAGATAGCACAGGCTGGCGGTAAGTTTATCACTATTACTGAGGGAGAGTGTGACGCTATGGCGGCATACGAACTGCTTGGTAGTAAGTGGCCTGTAGTTTCTGTTAAGAACGGGGCGCAGGGCGCGGCCAAAGATGTACAAGAAAACTTAGAGTTTCTTGAGTCTTTCGACTATGTAGTTATCAGCTTTGATAATGACAAAGCCGGTATAGAAGCTTCAAAGAAAGTTGCTCGTGTGCTCAAGCCGGGAAAGGCCAAGATCATTACTCTGCCAAAAGAGTTTAAAGATCCTAATGAAATGCTCAAGCTTGGACAGCACAAGGCTTATGTAAACTCTTGGTGGGCGGCTAAACTCTATACGCCTTCTGGTATTCTTAATGTTTCTGAAGAGCGTGAGAACTATAAGAAGCGCGAGAAGAAAGAATCATTGCCTTATCCTTGGCACGGCTTGAATGCAAAGCTAGAAGGCTTACGCCAAAAAGAATTAATAACTCTTACTGGTGGAACGGGCCTTGGTAAGTCTAGTGTGACGCGAGAGCTTCAGCATTGGTTGATCACCAATACAAATGATAGGGTGGGTGTAATAGCTCTTGAAGAGGATTGGCGTCGAACAGTAGACGGTATACTTTCTATTGAGGCTAATGCCCGACTACACATAGATAGTGTTCGCGCTCAGTTCAGCGACGAAGAGATTGATAATTTCTTCAATGTTTTGTATGGCGGTAATAACGAGAACAGAGTCTATGTTCATGCCCACCTTGGGATGAATGATGTAGATAGTGTCTTCTCTAAACTACGATTCATGGCGATGGGCCTTGAGTGTAAGTGGATAGTTTTTGATCACCTACATATGCTCCTATCTATGACTACTGATGGTGACGAGCGCCGCAACATTGATTCTATTATGCACAACTTCAGGACTCTGGTAGAGGAGACAGGCGTAGGTCTAATCCTTGTGTCTCACCTCAGAAGGGTTGATGGTAATCGCGGTCACGAGAACGGTATAGAAGTTAATCTCAGTCACATGAGAGGGTCGCAAAGTATCGCACAACTATCTGATTCAGTTATATCTCTTGAGCGTAACCAGCAGGCAGAAGATCCTATTGAAGCCAGCACTACTAGGGTACGTGTTCTCAAGTCTCGTTACACCGGAGACACAGGTATCGCCACACATTTGTTTTACGATAAAGATACTGGTAGACTCAGTGAGATCTCAATGGAAGTAGAAGAACAAGACGATCTTGAATTATGAAAAGTATAGTATTTGATATTGAGGCCGACAGCCTAGAGCCTACAAAGATTTGGTGTATTGCCGCAGTTGATCCTGACTCTGGTGAAACCAAAACTTTTGGGCCTACGGAGATTGTCAATGGCCTCGCCTTTCTAACATCTGCTGATAAGCTTATCGGGCATAACATTATTGGTTATGACCTTCCAGCTATCAAGAAGATACACAACATAGATTTAGCAGAAGGTCGGGCTATAGTTGATACACTTGTATTGTCACGCCTCTTTAATCCTACACGAGAAGGTGGGCATAGCCTTGAGTCTTGGGGCTACCGCATTGGCCTACAGAAAATAGAGCACACAGAGTTTGGAGAATACACTCCAGAGATGCTGAACTATTGCCGTAACGATGCAGTCCTTAATGCTAAGATGTTTAATAATCTCAAGTCAGAGTCTCGCGGATTCAGCCGCCAATCAGTTGTACTGGAACATGAAACATTAAAAATTATTGCTGATCAGCGGGAGAAAGGTTTTCTGCTAGACATCCGTGCGGCTACACTACTTGAGGCTGAGTTGACTGATCGCCTCAAAGAAGTAGAGCGAGAGGTTCAGAAGACTTTCAGGCCCAAACAAATAAAAACTATTATTGTTCCACACTTTACTAAAACAGGTGCGCTTTCTAAGATGGGCCAGATCCAAGGCTCACAAAAGAAAACGCGGCTGACTCAAGAAGAGTATGAGGACTTAGCTACTAAGCGCAAGGCTGTGCGAATTGAAGAAGTACCTTTTAATCTTGGATCACGTAAACAGATTGGTGAGTACCTTGTTGACTTTGGTTGGAAGCCAAAAAAGTTTACGCCTACAGGACAGCCAATCGTAGATGAATCTACACTCAGTAAGATCACAGATATACCAGAGGCAACGCTTATTGCAGAGTATCTATTACTACAGAAACGCATAGCGCAAGTTAAATCTTGGCTCAAAGAAGTATGTGGAGATGATCGTGTGAGAGGCTTTGTTAATCCTAATGGTACGATTACAGGACGTATGACCCACAACAGCCCGAACATGGCACAAGTGCCTAGTCTTGGATCACCTTATGGAAAAGAATGCAGGGCTTGTTGGTCGGTTCCAGAGGGCTACAAACTATTAGGTATTGATGCCAGCGGATTAGAGTTACGTATGTTGGCACATTACATGAAGGACGAGGACTTCAAAAATGAAATACTGCACGGAGACATACACTCAACTAACCAACGACTTGCAGGGCTTGAATCGAGAAATCAAGCAAAAACATTTATCTATGCCCTCTTATACGGAGCAGGAGATGAGAAACTTGGCAGTGTGGTTGGAGGAAACAAGCGTGATGGTGCGAAACTTAGAAAGCGTTTCTTCGATAATCTCCCTGCATTTAAACATCTTAAAGACTCAGTTGGACGAGCGGCTTCAAAAGGTTTCCTCAAAGGATTAGATGGTCGCAAGCTGTATGTTAGATCTGAACACGCCGCACTGAATACTTTGCTACAAAGCGCAGGGGCTATCGTTATGAAGCAAGCTATGATAGGATTTAACCAACTGATCAAGCTTAATACTCTGGACGCGCACTTTGTTTGTAATGTTCACGACGAATGGCAGTTAGAAGTAAAACAATCTCAGGTTGAATCAACAGGACAATTAGGCGTAGACGCAATCAGAAAAGCTGGTGAAGAGCTAGAATTATTCTGTCCATTAGATGGTGACTATAAGATAGGAGACAACTGGAGTGAAACACACTAGCATTTTTTTTATGTGTTGTTTTTTATTAGGCTGTAGTTCATATTCTGAACTAGCCCCAGATGAACAATGCACCGAATGGACAGAACAAGAAATTACTAAACAAGAATGCACCCGCATTCCCTATCGCACTTGTATTGAAAGCACCACGCTTAGATTAGTTTGTTTGCATAGAGAAAAACTAGCATGAAAAAATTTGGACTGTGGTTATATGATTGGTACAACTATATTTTTGATCATAAAATAAATCCGTTACGCCACATCCCTGACCCCACAACTAGATTCTTTTTGATGTTTTATTTATCTGTGGCATGGAGCGGTGCGTTTGCATTGTGGGCTGGAAGCTGGTATTACTTTGGAGGGAGTGTCTATGTACACTTAATCTTACTGGCAATGTTTTTTATCACCATCTCTATATTTGTTGATGCAGAGCGCCAAGGCCATTTGTGGTTACGTAGACTTAAAAAACCACACACAAAAGATTGACTAATAAAAAAAGCCACTGCAAGTCTCGCATTGGAGACATTGCTGAACATTATGCACTTACATGGTTGTGGGATAATGGCTATGAAGTTTTTTTAAACCCCGGCTCCAGCGGCCCAATAGATTTAATTGCTTATAAAGATGGTGAGTGTATATTAGTTGATGTAAAAACCATGCAGAAAGATAGAAAATATGATGTATATACTAACAGTTGTGTTAGAAGCTCCCTTCAAAAAGAACTGGGGGTCGTTTTTCTAGGCTTTAACCCTAAAACACGAAAGCTAAGATGGATAAAACACCGTGAAACTTGACACATTAATTGACGATATTTATGGACAGCTTTCAGAGTTATCTGAAGGCCGTGAATTTAATTTAAGTGATGAAGATCTAGACCTTACTATGTCTCGTATCAAAGATTCACTTCTCGCTTGGGCTAGGCCGTCAGAAAGAAACTCAGAGTTCACGCTCCGTATGTCTAATGTTGGTCGCCCTGCTCGACAGCTTTGGTATGAACAAAACTTACCGTCTGAAACGTCAACACCCTCACCCTCTTTACAAATTAAATTTCTGTATGGACATATATTAGAAGAAATTTTATTGATGCTTGTCAGGGCTTCAGGTCATAAGGTCACTGATGAACAGAAAGAAGTAGATGTAAAGGGGGTAAAGGGCCACATTGATTGTAAGATTGATGGGGAGGTAGTTGATGTTAAGACCGCATCTAAGTTTTCTTTTAATAAGTTTGCTGAAGGGCGTCTGCGTGAAGACGATCCCTTTGGTTATATGTCCCAGCTTGCTGGCTATGAAGAAGCTGAGAACTCCTCTGAAGGCGGCTTCCTTGTAATCAACAAAGAAAGCGGAGAGCTTTGTCTCTACCGCCCAGAAGAGCTTGATAAGCCAAACATCAATACTCAAATACAGAGTATAAAGAAATCTCTAAAGCTTGCTACTCCCCCGCCTCGCTGTTACGAGTCAGTTCCAGAAGGCAAGAAAGGCAATATGAAATTACATAGAAGTTGTGTATATTGTCCATACAAACATGAGTGCTACAAAGATGCCAACAACGGTAAAGGTCTTAGAGCATTTAAATATTCAAACGGCCCCATGTATCTGACGCACGTAGAAGTTGCCCCAAGAGTTGAAGAGATTGTATGAACAGTAAAACCATGAAAAAAATAAATCGCCATGTTCCTGTTATTTCGGTTCAGTGGTTGAGAAGCCTTATGCCTAATGAAGAAGAAGCAAGTAAGATTACAACTGACAACTACAAACAGTTCTTAAACCAAGATAAATTTTACTTTAGTGACAGGCAGATTTTCAACTCTTCATTTACAGAAAAATGGACTCGTCGCAAATTAAAAAAACTTTTTAAGCTTAATCCTTCTAGATCTATTGACAGCTATAATTACATTGATCTATTATGAAGGTTCTCAGTTTAGAGGCGCTGATCTTTTTCTGCGCCAAGCAACTGGCAGATGAAGAGCCAATAGAAGAAGAGCTATTGTTTGAACTGTATACTATACTAAGAATTTATTTTGAAGACGAAGAAAGAATAACAATCCATTGAAACCAAAAATAAGAAAAGGCTACCGCAAACAGCGCGTTAAACGTCCCATAGACAAAGCCCCCGTTAAAGGCTATGATTCTAATTGGGAGTATGAACTACACTCTGGCATTCTAAATGATTGGAAAATTCATTCAGAAAAAACAGAGTATATAGTAGAGCATACGTATCATCCAGATTTTATACGTGAGGTTGATGGTAAAAAAATATATCTAGAGGCAAAGGGACGCTTCTGGGATCACACCGAATATAACAAGTATGTTTGGATAGCAAAGGCTCTTCCTGAAAATGTCGAGCTAGTCTTTTTGTTTGCTGACCCCAATGCACCAATGCCTCAAGCAAAGCGCCGTAAAGACGGTACAAAACGTAACCACGCTGAGTGGGCCTCTTCTAAGGGTTTTAGATGGTTCTCTGAGGATAGCATTCCAGAGGATTGGATAGACGCTTCAAAAAGGGGGAGCCTCAGTGATGATAAATGATCGCAAGCGCGAGAGACTAGAAAAGTTTAGTCGCCACAAAAGAAAAAAACATGAGGAGCGTGATGAAGATAAGCACAAACCTATCAAGAAAAGAAATAAATACAAACTTAATATCAATGATCTAAATGATTTAGACGAACTGGAGGAATGAAATTGGACGCCTATCAACAGTACATACATAAAAGCCGATATGCACGTTATCTATCACATGAAGAACGTCGAGAGACATGGCAAGAAACAGTAACTCGTTATGTAAATTATTGGGGATCTAAACTTGATGTAGATGAGCAAGTAGAAATTCATAAAGCTATACATGATTTAGAAGTTATGCCATCCATGCGAGCATTAATGACCGCTGGCGAAGCTTTAGATCGTGACAATGTAGCAGGATTTAATTGTAGTTATATTGCTATTGATAGTCCTCGCGCCTTTGATGAAATGATGTATGTACTTATGTGCGGTACAGGCGTTGGCTTCAGCGTTGAAGAACAATATGTTTCTAAACTTCCAGAGATCGCAGAGGATTTTCATGCAACAGATACAGTCATACACGTTCCGGATTCAAAAATTGGATGGGCGAAATCGTTTAGGGAACTGGTATCGTTGCTTTATTCTGGTCAAATTCCAGAATGGGACACAACTAGAGTTCGACCTGCGGGTGCCAGCCTTAAAACTTTTGGAGGTAGAGCAAGTGGTCCAGAACCTCTTGTCGAGTTGTTCAAATTTACAGTTAGATTATTTAAAGGAGCGGCTGGACGAAGACTTACGCCCCTTGAATGCCACGATCTTTGCTGTAAAGTCGCTCAAATAGTTGTTGTAGGCGGGGTAAGGCGTAGCGCCCTTATTAGTCTATCTGATTTGTCGGATGATGATATCCGTCAAGCAAAGCACGGTGCTTGGTACAACACAGAACCACAGCGTGGCCTTGCAAATAACAGTGCCTGCTATACCAGCAAGCCTTCCTTTAATTTATTTAGTGCAGAATGGAGTAGCTTACATGAATCACAAAGCGGAGAACGAGGAATATTCAGCCGTGCGGCTAGTAAAAAACAAGCTTCAAGAAACGGTAGACGAGATAGTGAACGAGATTTCGGAACGAACCCATGCAGTGAAATCATCCTTAGACCAAATCAATTCTGCAACCTTTCAGAAGTTGTCGTCAGACCGGAAGATACAGCTAACAGTCTTAGGCGAAAAGTACGAATTGCGTCTATCTTGGGTACTCTCCAAGCCACGCTCACGAACTTCCGATACCTGAGAGGTATTTGGAAAACTAATACAGAAGAAGAATCTTTGCTGGGTGTTAGCCTGACAGGTATTCTTGACAATCCTTTGCTGACTCTTGAGAACGAAGATCTTGATTTATTACTTCAAGATTTACGTGATGTGGCTGTAGAAACAAATAAGGAGTGGGCAGAACGTCTAGGTATTCCACAAAGCACAGCAATTACTTGCGTCAAGCCTAGCGGTACAGTATCTCAGCTAGTTGATTCTGCTTCTGGGATTCATGGGCGGTATGCACCTTATTACATTCGCCGCGTTAGAGCTGATGTAAGAGATCCCCTGTGTAGGGTCTTAGAAGACGCTGGAGTGCCTTGTGAGATGGATAACTTTTCACCCAGTACTAAGGTATTCTCTTTCCCAAAAAAGGCTCCAGAGGACTCTGTGTTTGCTTCTGAGCAGTCTGGTATGGAGCAATTAGAACTGTGGGCCGCATACCAAGAACACTGGTGCGAGCATAAGCCCAGCATTACTGTATACTATCGGGACTCTGACTTCCTTGAGATTGGTAATTGGGTTTACAATAACTTTGATACTGTTTCTGGCATTAGCTTCTTGCCGTATGACGAGCACACTTACGCTCAAGCACCATACGAGCAGATTACAGAAGAAGAATATAATGAAATGGTGAAAGACTTTCCGACAGCCTTTGAGTGGGATCTTAATGAGTCAGATGACTTTACGGAAGGATCACAAACCTTAGCTTGTGTAGGTAACTCATGCGAGTTATGACGCCAGCAGACGCAACAATAATTGGGTTTCGTATTATTATAGATTCTGATGGTGTTCTTATGACTGAACAAACAGAACTACCGGATGAACATATCTCTAAAGTTTTTAAAGAAGAGGGCAGTCAGATTTTAGTTCGTGCGGCTATCCGGTCTTTTAAAGAAATTACTGGAGATATGCACTCTCAACTAGAGACAGAAATAGATGCCATCAACAGGGTTTGCTAACATCCATTGCGGATGAGATAAGCCCACCTGTACTGGACCTGTGGCGAGCAGTCTTCTTTGCAATCTTTTTAGGTTGCTTTGAAAACTGCTTGCCCTTTTTTTTGTCTTCTCTTTTCTTTCTAGAAGTCGCGGCGTACTCTGCCGATGATAAAGATTCTCTAGCACTCTTAGGAAGATAACGCTCACCCGTAGCCTTTGGGCCTTGCGTAGAAGGCTTACCAGATTTAGTTCCCCAATCTTCTTTTGTCCAATCTGCTAGAGATTGTTGAGACTTTTTAAGTGCCATTATGTATTTCCTCAGTAGTTTTCCAACTGTAGTAAAAGGTTATTGCTCCAGTAATGATAGGTAATATCATTAAACAAACTAATAAAAAAACAGTCACGCTTTTTTATGTTGTCGGCGTATAGCTTCTTTGCCTCTACGGGCTATCTCAGCCTGTGCTGTTTTCCCAGCTACTTTGGCTCGTTGCTCTAGTACAGTTAATATTTGTATTTTTCTAGCAAAAGGCTTGTCAATATTTTTAACGCGCCTTACGGTGTCTTTTGCGTCTTTCTGAGTCGCATATGCAATAGGCACAGTGTCTTTTGGATTTTCATCCGTATATAAACGCCTGCCAGAGCCTTTAGGCTTTTTACCTGTTCCTACCTTGGGGTCTTTTTTTCGTATCATTTTTTCCTGCCTTAGAAAGTGCAATAGCTACTGCTTGCTTTTGAGGTTTGCCCTCTTTGCGTAGCTTGCGAATATTTTGTGATACCGTCTTTTGACTTTTACCTTTTTTGAGCGGCATTAGTTTTTATAGCCCCCACCTTTAGCTTTATATTGCTTGGCTAACATCTGGGCTTTACGCCCACTCCATTGGCCCGGAGCACCGCCCTTACCCCCAGCCTTAATCTTGTTAAAAAGATTCTTACGCATGGTGGGCTTAGTGTAGTTGCCTGCCTCGTTGACACGACTTTTACCGCCTTTGTTATAGGCTTGTCGTTCTAGATCAAATATACTTTTCATATTTACTCCATATCAAATATAGACTTGTATGAAACCTTACCGCCTGTTGCGGCGCTTACTCTGTTTTTCTTTGGGCGCATCTTTTTATTTTGTACGTCACTTAAAGCCTCGCCTCTTTTCGTTTGTGAAAAATTACGAGTAATATCTGGAGCCGCACCCGAAGGTGGCTGGCCCCCTAATTTAGTATATAGATCGCCTCCGGGTCCAGAGGGGTTTCCGCTTCCACCCACACCCATTTCATCAAGAGCTTTTGCCCCACGATATACCGTATGTGCCACTCCAAGAGCAGGATTAATCGCTGAAAGTGCCTGACTAACTACCGCATTTACTGCCGCATCAGCAACTGGTGAAGTTTGATTCAATATATTTGGTGAGGTTGTTTTTTGTTTAGCCATGTTAATCTCCCGGTGGAAACGCCAATAGTTTTTCGTTTGAAATTATCCAAGCCTTTGGAATAGCTATCTCTGCATCTCCCTGTACGACCTGACCATCTTCTAATAATATGTGTGGACAGATGATAATAAGATCATCGTCCTCGTGTATGATAACGCCTGATGATACAGCTATAGCCGCTGTAATCTGTTTGAGTTCACTAAGATCTCTCCAGCCTGTATTAGAACCGCCAGAGGCATCGTGCCAAACTATTTTATGGAGTGTGATCATATTTGACATACGGTGGACAATTACCTAATATATGTATATAGAAAGTATAACGCTTTTTTGATTCAGGGTTATGATATTCTTTGTATATACACGTTTTTGCTGGTGTTACTGTTCGCCCAACATAAATGGCTGTCCCGCCTTCTAAGACAAGATACAGCCATATCGTTACCACTTCACCTTATTAGCCCAATACGCCGCAGACATTTTACCCTTTCTGATGTTGCGACCATGACGGGCCTTGAAGCTCTTGCGCTTGGCCTTCATACGCTTAGACTCACCAGCCTTTGGCTTGCCAGCAGTCTTAGCACCTTGCTGACCAAACCTAATAATCTTTTCTTTACCGCCCTCACAGGCTTTGACAACATGAGATTTCTTAGGATGGTTAGGTGTACGTCGAGGCTTGTTACACTTCATCTTCTTTTTGTTTATCTTACCGCCCTTTGCAAGACGCCTTCTAATACCTATACGATCCTCTTCGTCTGTAAACGCCTCTCCAGCTTGCTCGTTGTAGGGGCGTCCTGTCATCTTGTCTATGCGCTCGTCAGGCTCTATAGGAGCTTGAGGGACGTTTAGCACTACCCCTCCTTTAGCTCTTGATAAACGATCTGCTCGCTCTGCCCTATCATCTTCTTCAACAGGTATTAAATCCGTCATACGGTACTTGTATTGGAGGTCTGTTACTTCTTCAATAACTCGTTGCATTTCATCACTTGTTTCTGGCATTTTCAAAATATTTTCCATATTCTGATCAGCCCAAGTAGAGTCATAATAAGAATTATTCATAAGTGCTATTGCACCGTCTTGGCTTAATCCAGCATTTCTCAACATTTCATAAGCTCTATCAGTGCCTATAAGATCTTCTGCGGCTATAAACTGCAAGTAAAGGTCTTGTTGCGCTTCATAACTACTTTTTAAATTTTTTCTTTTTCTTTCTATAATTTCGTCTGCATCCATTTCATAGTCTGGAGTGGACTTTAAATACGTTCTTTTTTCACTTAAATAATTTCTTGCTGAATAAAAAAGTTTGTCAGCAGGATCAAGCTTTGTAAATCTAATGCCTGTAAAATTAGCTACTAATTCTGCTCTATAGTCGCCCTTTGTAGTTCCAGTAGCGGCTCTTCTATCATCAATCTCCGCAAATTTAAAGGCAGAGCTAACAGTGCCGGGAACCATAGAGTCACCAATACGTGTAAAAGCATTTATTGCTTTTTGTGTCTTGCTTTCATTAGACGCAAAAATTTGTTCGCCGTCAGGAGTTCTGCCAGCATCATCAAAATAAGCAAAACCTATATCAGTAATTGCTTCTGTAATAATAGACTGACCTACATATGGACGTAAAACTGTTTCTGTAAATGCGCCCACAGCCTCTGCTAGATAAGCGTCTAAGGCATCGCCCTTTAACTGTCCTTCCATAATAAGATGCATTACAGCCTCAACAGGCTCTTTTATTGTGCTGTATGAATCTAAAAACTGTGTGTCAGCAACAAATAAAGTGCCGTCTGCTAAACGGATAGGAATCCTTGTGGCTTTTGACCAAGGCGTGTGCGAAGACTTTTGAATAGAGTCTTGTTCTTCTTGAGATAGTCCTGCAAGCATTCCTGCTCCCACAGACATACCCTTCCACGCACTCATAGAAGCTGTAAAGCCAGTAAGCCGTTGAGCGCCCCGTTGAAACAACGCCCCGTTTCCTGTTGTTAGTCCCTCTACAATTTCTTTTGAGCTTTGTTTAACAATGTTTGTAGAAGTTCTTAAAATTTCTGCTGGAAAAGAGACAAAACTACCGATAGGCAAATAACGCAAAGACTTGACGCCGGGAGGAACCCTGTCATAATTAGGAAGAGTATTTTGTACAATTTCTGCGGCTTCTCTTTTTAGATCATTTATATTAGCATCGGGCCTTGCTTTTTTTAAAGTTTTGAGTTCTCTTTCATAGGCATTAATTTTATAAAAATCGTCAGTAGCCATATACAAATCTTCTGCGCCTTTATAAATTTTGCCAGCTACTCTACCAGCCCCATAACCTTTTAAACGCTCAAAGAATTGTCTAGGACTACCATCTAGCTCTGACCCAGCCTGCATGAGTTTTCTAAATTCACCTATCCTTACGTTAGTATTTATTACGCCAAGACCTAAGTACTCTTCATACAAACCATCTAAACCCGCCTCGCCTTTATTACGAATTGCATTAGCGAGTATTTGTCTTGTTTCACCCGCTTTAAAAAACGGATTAATGCCGTTGGCTAGACCAAACTGTGCGCCACCCAACACATTCCGTAAATGGGTTATGTGGCTTCCTACTGTTTTCATCGCTTGTGAAGTGCCTTTAAGTTGGGCATAGCTTCTTACTAAAGAAGCATCATAAATATCAAAATGAGATTGTCGCCCTGCAATAGCCGTAGCCATTTCTTGAGTTGTAAATTTACCGTCTAGCCCTGAGTTAGTACCAGTAATTTTTACTCCATAGTCTACGCCATTGCGCTCTACTGCATCATCGAATATATATTTATTTTTACCCATATCTAATAGGTTATCTGCAAACTGATTGGTTTCAACCAGCCTTGCCATTTTACCTACCGTTAAAAGAATATTATCAGCAGGATCAGTAATCTCCCCCATCAACCGCCGAATATCCTCATCAATTTCTTTTTTACCTGTCAATATTTCTTTATTAACTTTTACAGCTTTGGCGTAGTGATCTAAGCCAGCCATATCTGTTCTTTTATTTAATATTCTATTAACTTTTCCTAATGCTAGTTCAAAAGCTTGGTTTTCTGTTAAAGCTTCATCAGCGGCTTGATATGACTGAGCCAGCCTATTAACAACATTAAGTTTTAAATTTTCATCGGGTTTAAAGTTTACATCTTCAAAAAGACGATATGATCTTCTAATATACTCACCAGAATTTTCTAAAATAATTTCTCTAAATTCTTCGTTTGGAATGCTAGAGTTAGCAAGCCTTGCTGATAACCCATCAATAAGCTCACGCGCCTCTACAATTTCAATTGCTACTTCTTTGGGTAGGTTAAAATCTGCCGCAATCCATTCGGCCTTTCCTTCTTTTGTAGCCGTTGGCGCAAACTCTAAGTCTTCAGGTTTTGCAGTTAGTGCATCATTTAGGCGTTGTTGATCTGGAACCTTATCAACTGAAAGATTATCTAAAGCTTTATTTAAACGTGTCGCAATATTTTCAGCTTCTCTTACTAGTTGTCGCTCTGCATACTCTTTACTCCGAAAAGCGTTGTATGCACTAGGCGTAAAGTATCCGCGTGATTTAAAAACTTGATTTAAAAAACGATGAAGATATTTAAACTTGCCCCTATTTTGTTGTTCTATCTGAGCAAGCCCTTCAGGAGTTTCAGAAAACTTTATATCTTGATGTACATTAAGTCTGTTTACTTCTGCCGTTTGTCTTGATTCTTTTAAGTGCTGAAGAGCGGCCTCTGATTGTTCACGCACACTTGCTGATCGGTTTAAACGAAAATTGTTTAAACCTTTTACACCTCGTATAACACCTTCTAAAGCACCGCCAATAGCCAAACCTTCTAGTGCTAATTTAACACGGGCTTCTAACATAGAATCATCTTCATCTACAGACATAAATTCTACAATGTCTTTAAAGGTTCCTTCTTCCCAACCTTCAGGCTCAAACACATCTCCTGCGATAGTATCTTCACCTTTTTGATAAAGAACTTGGTCTATGGTTAGACCACTCAAAGCGCCATTTACTAGTGCAGGAAGCTTAGGAGCAACGGTTGCAATACCTTTAGCAACACCAACACCGCCAATAAAATACGGCGCTACAGTAGCTATATCGCCTGTTAAGGTTGTTGTGTCTTTATATTCATTATCGTCTGTTAAAACTCTATCGGATCTGACACCCGCAACACTTCCAATTCTTTGTATAAATGCTCTTTTTAGCGCATCGCTTTGATCTTCAGATATTATGTCTTCATCAACACCTACTAAATCTCCTGCTAAATTTACAGCATCAGCGGCTAATCCACCAAGCCCTGTAAATGGTCTTGCAACAGCTTGAACTAAATCTGCCGCTAAGTCTTCTTCTTCAGGCTCTTCTATTTCTATAGGCTCTTGATCTAACAAAGTTTCAGTTGGCGTTTTAGACACAGAAAAATCACGCAAATATTCTGCCTCTTTTGCTTTTTGTAAAGCCAGTTCTTTTATTTCTTCATCAGTAGCATTTTCATCGTGCTCAATTTCAACTTCTCCAGAAGAAAGCCTTACTGTTGAAATATATTGTGTCATAGAGTTATGCCATATCTTCTTTTAATCATTTCTTTGTATTCTGGGCTTGCCTCAACATTTATTTCAGGATCGCCAATCAGAGATATACCACTTCTAATTTTTTCAAATAAAGAAGCTTCTGTATCTGATTCTAAAAGGCTTAAAGCAAATTGTCTTTCATTGCCCGTTAAAGCATCAAAAGTTGCTTGATCTGTTATTTGTGGGGATATAGTAGGTGTTGAAGCTGGTCTAGGAGCAGGTTTCTTTCCTCCAACCCCTCTACCCGTTGTGCGAACATTACTATCTACAGTGCGTGTTGATACAATTTCTGGCTCTGTTGTAGCGGCTGGCTGGGTTGTATCCCCCCTCCCTTCAATCTCTCTCATTAAATCAGCTACCTCATTAGCAGTTAGATTAAACTCGCCAAATTGTACCATAAGCTCTGCAAATGCTTTCTCTCCTTTTGCCCTTTCAGTGGCATTGGTAGAGTTTCTTTGTTTCATAACGGTTAACATTTTTCCATAGCCAACCTGTTCAAAATAAACTTTTATCATAGAGTTATAAAATTCATCGGCCCTTTTATTTTTATAGTTGCCTGTTACAGAAGCAAAAGAATCAAAGGTTGTTGCCAACGCATTATATTGCTCTAAAGTTTTTATATTAGAAATAGCGTGGCCTGCCCGTGCAGTTACTTTATGAAATTTAGATTTTGCGGCCCTTGTAAAATTATCGTCTACCCATTTAGCTATGTCAAAACTGTCCATCGCAACTTTTACTAATTCTTCGTCAGTTCTTAAATCTGTTGCACTACCCCCTAATTTTTCATCGACTTTTATAGGTTGATTCATTCCAAAACGACTAGCAGGATCATATGTTTCTGTGGCTGTCTTAGTAAAAGCTCTATCGCCTACAATTGCTATTGTTGTTTTTGTTTGTGTAACTATTCTTTCTTCTGGAGTCGGTTCCCGTAACATCATACTATCAGCATAAGCTTTAGAGGTCGCCATATCCCCTACTTCTTCAAGGCTATCAACTATAAGCTGAAGTTTTTTTGCATAGTATGCTCTACTTCCTTCTTTTTGATCGTCAATAAAATCTCTAAAGGCCAGCAACTCTTCTCTATCTACATCTTCTTTTGATTTACCATCAAAAAAACCAGCTAATTTAGAAGTTACAAAGTCTCCTACATTGTTAGTGGGGCCATATTGTTTTCTAACCATGTCTAAACGATTTTCAAAGTTGTTCATGTCTTTGCCTTCGTAAATATCTCTAGCCGCTCTTAATTGTTCTAATTGTAAATCGGCTAGTTCTGACTTACGCTTATATAAAATACTTTCATAATCGTCTAAATTTTCCATCCAGTTAGGAGATTCTGAATTTAATCTTGCTCTAGCTAGGCCATCAACTCTGTCCATCATAAACTCTTTGGCAGTTTTATTACTTTCTTCTATTTGACTCCAAATACCTTGTGCATACGCAATATTATCATCTGCTCTAACGGCCAATGCTTTAGCACTTTGTTGTTCAGTGGAGTTCATAAAGTCTAGAGTTTTATTGGCTAATACTTGATTACCAATAAGCTCACCACCCTTTACAAGAAGTTTTGTTAGTGCTTGATTACGCTCATCGCGTTCAGCACGTTTGCGGTCTGCTTCAATTCTATTTCTTTGTTGATTTTGAAGCAGACTAAATGTTGCGTCGATACCCTGTACCATTATCCCATAACCTCTTGTTGTGGAGCCGCTAGAAGACTTTCGGCAGGCTCTTCTTCCATTTCTACATTTGCATTACCGGCCTTATCACTATCAAGTTGAATTGTTTCAAGCTTTTCTTGACTAGCCTCAGATAAAAAAGGTAGTGTCATTTTCATTTCTTTTAACTTTTTTATATTATTTAAACGCTCTTCAGATATCTTAGCGCCTAAAGTTAGTGAGTTATTTTCATCTTCTTCACTATCTTCATCCCTATGCAATACAAAGTCTACTCCAGCCCTTTCAGCCAAAGCCATAATAATATACATAGCAGGCTCAATCATAAGGGTCATAAGATTTACATCCCACTTGCCTGTTGTAAAGCCTGAAAATAATAGTACTTGAGCAACATCTGCTACAGGTATGCCTTCGTGCAAAGCTGTTATTAGTTGGTCATAACGGTCTTTTTCAATTAACTCAGAAAACAACCATTCAGAAGCCTCATGCACATTTACATACTCTGGAGGCTGTTCATAGGGTGCAGGGTCATCAGGATCAGAAGTTAGACTAGAGCCGGGAATAGGCCCACCCTGCATTATTACGTCAAAATATTCTTCGTCCATTACTATGCGGTCCTTTGTAGTTGTGCGGCATACTGATTAAAATTGTATTGCTGTGCCATAATGCCGTATGGATTTGCCATAGCAAATTGTGGTGACACAGATTGAATAACGCTTTGATATGGGCTTGTCATAAAGTCTGTACCAATAGCCGTTCCTTCCATTGACGGAAGATTAACACTGCCACCATAGGCTACTGATCTAAAGTCTTCAGGCTTTGGACTTAAACCCACGGCTTGATACAGCGCATCTTTAACCATTCCTTTTCCAAGTTTCAGGAATAAAGTCTGCAACTGCTGTTGCGGCTCTAGTTTGTATTGCGGCAACATTTTCATCTACGCTTTGGCCCGTAAGAGCTTGACTAGTCTTTTCTAAAAGTGAAGGCTCTTGTGCTGTTTTAGCTATAATGTTACCAGCCTTATCAGTTGTATATGCTCCAGACTGAAGATCTGTTAAAGCCTGATTAGTAGGACTAACAGCGTTACTAAGATCAGAAGCAGTTACAACCACATCTCCTGTTGGATTAAGTTTTGTATCTAGTTTTACCCCTTGCTCTATCTGGCCTGTTAAATCGGCTGATACAGATTCTGTCATTTGTTGTCCGGTTTGAGAAATAATATTAGATGAAACACTTGGGCCTGTGCCTGAGAATATATCTGTAAAGCTACCTCCAATTTTTTCTAAAGATGATGAAGCGTTTGTAAGAACCTCTCCCCAACCTTCTACACCCATGTTAACCCCTACTTTACTTAGACCTTTACCAATTGCACTTTCAGCAGTTATACCAAGATTTTGTGCCGCCGCGCCAAGAGTATCACCGACAACTGATTTTACGCCGTCTGTAATGCTTCCAAAAAACTTTGAAGTCTTTGAAGCAACATTGACAGCGCCTTTAATAAATCCTGCGGCGGCTTTACCAACAGCGCCCATGCCCTGTAAAGCTCCTGCTAAACCTCCAGCACCTGAAGCCCCCACTAACATATTCGATAGAATTTGCCCGACCCCCGGCAGGAGTAACGCAAGACCTATTTGACCTATAATGCCAATCTTGCCCATAAATTTACCGACGGATTTAAAAGCACTTTTTATGCCTTTCCATACTTTACTGGCGGCTTTCTTTATCCCTTTAAATACTTTTTTTACAAATCCAAATACCATTTACTTAACTCCCAAAATTAAATTATTGCATCAACTATAGCTTTTATCGCCTGCGTACCAACTTTTGAGTCTTTACCAGCCGCCGCCTCATTACCAAGAGCTACAGCATACAACTGAGTCTTTCTAGTTTCTTCGTTCTCATATTGTTGCCTGAGATAGTTTGCTTCATCTCTAAACTGTTGCCACATATTTTGTTGTTCTTGTAGTGACATATTAAAAGCATTCATTGCATTTTGTTGATTAGCGGCATTCTGTGCGGCAGTGTCTGCTGTAGCCAACTGTCGCTTCCAAGCTACATCAGCCTGTGAAATAGCCTGTTGGTTTGCGGCATTAAATTGATCACGCCTAAACTCTTGATCAGCTACAAACTGTTCAGCTTGTGCTGTCATTTGGCTCGTAGCTAAAAACTCGTTACTGTCTATTTGGTTTCTTTGTTTTGCAAGATCTACTTCTACACCAAGGTTTGTAAGTGCAACTTGATTTTCAGCCTGTTGATTTGCAAGTATTTGCCTATTTTCTTGTTCAGTATTAAACTGCTTCATAGCATTCTGTTGTGAAGCATTAAACTGTTCCATCTGTGAAGCCAAACTTGCATTAAACTGATTAACTTGATTTTCGCTTTGAGCATTAAACTGTCTTGCGGCATTTTCAGAAGCTTGATTAGACAGTAAAGCCTGTTGTTGCATTTGAGCGTCTAGCACTGCCGCCTGTTGACGATTGCTTAGGTTTGCCATGTCCATCTGCAAAAAAGACTGTGCGTTCTGTGCTCTCAACTTTGTTTGAGAATCAAGGTTAGCTAAATCTAAAGATGCTAAAGCTGTTGCATTTTGTATAGCTTCTTGTTGTCGAGCATTAAAGTCTGTAACGGTCATTGATTGCATAAATTTACTATCAGCTAATATTACTTGTTGATCAGCACTAAACTGACTCATATCCATATTAGCTACCATAGAGGCATTCTGAATGGCCCTTTGTTGATCAACATTTAACTGAGCAACATTCATTCTATTTGCAATCTCAGCTTGAAGAATATTTGTCTTCATACGAGCATCAAGATTTGCAAGCTCTGTCTGTTGGTCAGCCGTAAGCTGATCTGATGCCGCTTGATTCAATGCTGTTAGATTTGCAAGCCTCATCTGTTGATCATTGCTAAGGTTTGCAAGATCCATTTGCTGTTTAAATCCAGCATTCTTGGCTAAGAAGTCAGCGGCAGTTTGCATCTCTATAAGACGCGATTGGTTTTCTGCGCTCATGTTTGCCGCATTCGTTTGGAACTCAAACTGAAGATTTGCCAGTTCTGTTTGTTGTTCGTTGCCTAAGTTCTGAGCGTTACTAGCTTGGAGGTTCTGAACATTTTGAATCGCCGTTTGCTGACGATTTTGTAGGTTCTGGACTCGCGTTTGTTGTGCTTGAGCCGCAGAAGTAATAACTGCGTCCTGAGCAAACTGACTTTGCATTGTAGCCATAGACTGAGCCATTTGAGCCGTCTGAGAGGCCGCTGTCTGACTGTTAGCAACATTTTGAAGTCTCCGTTGAGCATTTAGGTTAGATTGCTGTATAGCCGCTTGTTGCTCGTTTGAGAGGTTCTGAGCAGACCTTTGTTGTAGTGCTTGTGCGTTAGACTGAGCAATAGGCATTGCGCTTGCAATTATTGCATTAAACAAAGCATCGCGGCCTACTGTAGAGGCATTCAAGCCTCTTTGACGCATCATAGTATTTACTTGTTCTACTGCTGGTCTAGCCCATACAGGAACCTCACCATCTTCAATACCGCCAAGGAGTGTTTCCATCTGTGAAGATACAAGAGCTTCTGTAGGTAAAGCCGCAATAGCCGCACGAACCTCAATAGGCTCGTTATCTACTTGAGCTTCTACAGTTGCAGGATCTTCAACAATTGCCGCAGTAATAGCTGGAGGAAGCTCACCGACTGCCGCAACCATTTCTGCGGCGGCTCCTTTAGCGGCTGTTCCTTTTACTTGACGCGCTAGTGCCGCTTCATAACCAACCTTTTCGATAATTTCTGCGGCTTGCCCTTCATCTGCTTGAGTACCTGTTATACGCTCTCTTTCATTGCGTTCAGCTTCAGCAGTAGGCGCTACAGTTGTAACATCACCTGTAACTCTATCGACATAAGAACCATCTGAAATTTCGTATTGGGCGGCTTGTTGTGTTAGTGCGGCCTGTTCTTGGGCGGCATCTCGTGTAGCCGCCTGTGCGCGTTCAGTTAATGTTTGATCTATACGCTCATCTGCTATAGCGCCTTCGCTTAACTCTCCTTGAGCCGCATCGACTGTTGGAACATCTGCCGCATCAATAATTGCCGCATCCATTTGTGCGGCTTCAATAGGTGTTGGAGCCTTAGCTTGAGCCGCTGGGCCTGCTGTAGCCGCTGTTTTAGTTACTGCTGTGGCCGATGGAGGTGGGGTGTACATCCTATCCTGCACACGACGAAAGTCTGTTGTCACTTCAGATGTTGGTTCATCCATTGTAAAGACTTCAGAAGCGTCTGTAATACCTTCTACATCTGAAAGTTTTGCAGGCGTTATTTTACCAGCGTCTGGAACTGTCATAGCTGGGGGAGGTGTAACACCCTTTGCAGGATCACCTATAGGCTCTGGAGTGTTTGAACCATCGCCGGGACCACCGGGACCGCCACCGGGACCGCCACCGGGTCCACCACCACCGGGGCCACCGCCACCACCGTTTGCGTTGTGCTCAGGAGCGGCAGGATTATGCGGGTGAAACTGGCCTACTTTATTTATAGAGTGTGAGCCGCTGTGATATTCCCGCCTGACCTTTCTACGCTTACGATTTTTTTTCTTTGTTTGAGCCATTTATATTTCCTCAGTACGACCAGATCGCAGGAGATGGAAAAGCCTCTTCTGCCATATCTAAGTGTATAAACCGTCCTTTTCCTTTTTGATTTACACCTATTCTTTTTACGCCATGCTTTATGGCGACCTCAAGAACCTTTAAAGCTTTATCTCCGCTTACGGCTACATCAACTGCACAGCCTGTTGTATGTGCGCCTACNCGACTCTTAGAAGCCTCTATAGGATGTTCAACACATCTGTAACCAGAGCTAATAACAAAAGGAAAATTACATTCTTCTCTAATGTTATTTAAAACCTTTAAAAATTCTTCATCAAACTTATATGCACCACAATGTTGACAACTCAACTCTTCTTTTGTAAAGTAACTCATTCTCAGTCTCTAGCGACCTTTTTAGTTTTTTCTACGGTTCTCATAGCTCCTAAGCCCAACATACCCAAAAGTACTGGCATCATTTCGGAGATATTAAGATTGGGCATAATAACCTCTATGCCAGCCAGAGCACAAACAAAGTTACCAATAGGCACACCAATAAAATTAAACCCCATACCGGCAACACAAATCCAACCTGTCGCTGGACGCCATCCAGACACAAAGATGCTAGAGTGTTTAGCTTCTTCACGATTAATTGATATTTGTTCTTTAGCCAGTTCATGGGCGTGTCTTGTAGCCATTGTAGAAATTTCATGTGCTAACCTCGCTTTCTCGTCTGCGTCTGGAATAAACTTATCTAAAAGATTAGTAACCGGACCTATTAACATATCTAACATTTTATTTTACCCTACGTAAACTTTTTACGGTATCTGTTTCCCAAATGCGTATGCCTGTCCAAATAATAGTAAACAGAGCCGCTACCGCAGGCAATAGGCCAGCTAAAGCGCCAACACCAGTTGCTACCGAAATTGTATCTACCACTTCTTTCATTCCGTCATCTTCCATAGTTATGCGCCTTTGATTATCAAAGCTGTTCCGTATATAACACCAGATGCAAATATCACTGCTAAAACTAAAGCAACTGCGTCAGCCAGCTTTTGTCTTTTTTTACGTTGTTGATATACTGCCTTTTCCCTTTTTAAGCGTATATCCTTACGTAACTGCATCATTTCTACGTAAGTTTCTTTACCGTATGCCCAGACAATTAACTCACGTATGTGTTTCTCTTGTTCTTGAAGTTTCTTACGAGCTATAGTAGCGTTAAGAGCTTCTTCTTCTACTGACCCACCACCAAACAGTTTTTTAAATATAGGTGGATTTTCTGCTTCTCTTTCGGCCTGTCTTATGTCTGAGGCGTAACTAAACCACTTGCCCAACTGTTGAGCAACCTGTTCAATCTCAGCACCTTTGTTTACTAAAAGCTGTACGCCTCTGAACGATGAAGACGCCAGTGCTATAAGAGAAAGCGGGTCCATTCATTTAAGCACTAGGATCAACCCAATCAGGGTTTGCTACCCATTTGGGGTCTGCCGCTGGGTCATAGGTGTAACGATTGCCTGTCCAGTTTTCAGGAGCATCTGTCACGCTTTCAGTCAACGTAGCATTGCTAGAGTTTAAGTCAGCAATGTAGAAGTCTGGTGAGGACGAATCTCCAACAGTAATCATGTCAGAACCCATAGTTACAGCCTTGCTGTCTTCAAAAAGATACTTAGACAACTTAGTGCTGTTTTCTGTGATAGTCTTCATAGTTTAATTTATCCTTTTACAAGTATTTTAGTTGATGAAACTGCGGTTCCTGCTGTTACAGACGGTGAATCCGCAGTGGTTCCTATTGTGCCATCAGTCTGCACAAAATATGTTTGCCCTGCGGTCAAGCTGGTCTGTTTGTCGTTGACTGAACCGCCTAACTGAATGGTCGCCAAGCCGTTATCGGTACAGTCATTTTCTGCAAAACCAATAAAGTTTTCTGAGGTAAGGTTTGTAACTGCGCCTCCCGTAAATGCCACCGCTTTGCCGTAATTGTCACTTGTTGTTCTATACGACACCACAATTCTATTGGCGTCACTGTCAAAAACAGTGCCGCCGCCAATAATAGCACCTGTTTCAAAGGCAACCTCAGAGGTGAAACTAATGTCGGTGCCACTTACCGTGCCTATGACAAGTGTTCCAATGTTGGAATTGCCCCCATCTTCAAATGTAATCCCGACCTTGTTAGTGCTTGTGTCAAAACTAGCTCCAAACATACTAGAACTAGCACTAGCAAAACTCGCCTTTGTTCCAAAAGAAATAGACGTGCCAGAAACAGTGCCAACGATGCCTGCCCCCGTGCTGGAGGTTCCAAGGCCCATAACAACCTTGTTGCTATTAGAATCAAACGTGGCGGCTATTGACGTTGCCGCATTTGAATCTGCAACTACCGCTGTGCCAAAAGAAATAGACGTGCCAGATACGGTTCCAACAATAGCTGTTGGATAAAACGAATTTCCTACATCTCCATAACAAATAACAATTTTGTTGCTGTTCGAGTCAAAAACAACATTGTGGTCGGCTGTCTGAGCGGATTCAAAAGTGGTCGCTGACCCAAAACTAATTGACGTGCTACTTACCGTTCCTACAACAGCCTTGCCGTACTTTGAGTCGTTATTATCTCTGAAAGCAATAACAACCTTGTTGTTGCTAGAGTCGAAACCTATCGCAACAACGCGACTATCGTCAGACTCAAAAACTGCTTCAGAACCAAAAGATATAGATGTCCCGCTTACCGTTCCGACAATAGCGGTTCCATGCTTACTATTCCCGGCGTCTGAAAAAGCGAAAACTACTTTATTGCTGTTGCTGTCAAATGTTCCGCTGACGCTATTTGTGCTTGCAGAAGCAAAAACAACAGGTGTGCCGAAGGTTATAGATGACCCGCTTACAGTGCCTACAACAGCCGTTCCATACCCGCTATTGCCACTGTCTCTGTAGCCAATTACAACTTTATTATTACTGCTGTCAAAAGCAGGAGTGCTAAACTCCTCGACCGTGTCAGACTCAAATGTTGCGGGCGACCCTATTGTTATCGCTTGGGAAATCTGAGCCACGTCACCATCAGCCTCGACGATACACGGCTTTCCAGCAGTGATCGCACCCTCTGCCGTCAACTGAACAGTGCTGGCTGGTAGATTAAGCTGTCTGCCTATATAGCTCATATCAGCCCTTCACTATCAGTTTGGTGGATGTAACAGCGGTGCCTGCTGTGACGCTGGGGCTATCTGCTGACGTACCTATCGTGCCGTCACCCTGCACAAAGTATGTCTGACCGGGCGTCAAGCTAGACTGTGTGGTGCTGACGCCGCCCTTGATAAGCACGGTGGCTGTTTCTGTGTCAGCCGCCGCGTACTCTGCGATGCCTATGTAGTTTTCAGCGGTAAGGGTTGTTGCGGTATACGGAGTTTGATACACAACAGAAGTTCCGTAATTAGAGTTACCCAGATCTCGATACCCAATTGCCACTTTTCCAGCACTAGAATCATAAGCGGTCGCAACATACTCAGTATTTGCGCTTTCAAACGTTGAGGGGCTGGTAAAACTAATAGATGTGCCGCTTACGGTTCCCGCAACAACCTTCCCATAATTGTCTGCTCTATCCTGATAAGCAATGACTACTTTCTGGGCAGTGGCATCATAAACCGCTGAAATATGATCAGATTGTGCGTCAAACTCCACTGGAGTGCCAAAGCTAATTGACGTACCGCTGACCGTTCCAACAACGGCCATCCCCTCATCGTTAGAACCGCCATCCCTGTACGCTATAACAATTTTTTGTGCGTTAGAATCATAACTAACCGCTATGCGAATAGAGTCTGCGGTATCAAATACTGCGGCACTGCCAAAACTAATAGATGTGCCAGATACCGTTCCTACAATAGACGTTCCCGCATTTGAGTTACCGCCATCTCGATAACCAATTACTACCTTTTGACTGTCAGAGTCGTAAGCAATGCCTGTATGCTCAATCGAGGCGCTTTCAAATACAACAGGAGTGCCATAGCTAACAGACGTTCCGCTAACTGTCCCTACGACAGCTGTTCCGTAATCAGAATTGCCGTCATCTTCGTAGGCAATTACCACTTTTTGTTGATTAGAGTCGTAAGCCGCAGAAATAAACTGGGTGGCCGACTCCACAAACCTAACAGAACTACCAAAACTAATTGAGGTGCCGCTAACAGTGCCGACAACGGAAGTGCCGTGAGTAGCGTTAAGGTCATCTACATAAGCAAGAAGGATTCTTTGCGCGTTATCATCATAAACTGCCGCTATACTGCTGGCGTTAGTACTATGAGCAACAACAGGAGTGCCAAAACTAATTGAGGTGCCGCTAATCGTACCCACAACAGCCGTCACATAATTGGAATTACCTCGATCTTCATAGGCAATTACCACTTTCCCAGCATTAACATCATAGGCGGCTGACGTATCAATAATGTCCGCACTCTCAAACACAACGGCTGAGCCAATAACTTCTGAAACGCCACTTGACACTACCTGCGCTACATCACCATCAGCCTCAATAATGCACGGCTTGCCTGCGGTGATTGAGCCGCTGGCCTTAGCCTTGAACCTTCTTGGCAAACTGTCGCCTATAGCTTTCATTCTTTAACCACCAACTCAGTAGCGGATATGGCTGTACCAGCTAGGACAGACGGCGAATCTGCTGTAGTGCTGAGTGTGCCATCACCTTGGACAAAGTATTGCTGGCCTGCTGTCAGGCTGGTTTGATTACGATCTATACAACCCACCACTGCTACAGTGGCATCTTGTCCGTCTGTGTAAGCCTGATCGGTGATGCCTATGTAGTTTTCGGAGGTCAGATTTGCTGGGGTATATGGAGTTTGAAAGACTAATGCGGTTCCATAATTGGAGTTGCCGTTGTCCCGAAACGCCACTACAACCTTGCCTGCGCTGGCATCATAAGCAAAATTTATGTGGCTTGATGCACCGCTGTTGAAAACGGAAGGTGAATTAAAAGTGATTGATGTGCCGCTGACCGTTCCCGAAACAATCTCGCCATAGTCAGAATTACTTGTGTTCTTGTACCCTATAACCACTTTTTGGGCAGTCGCATCATATACTGCATTGGCACTCTCAATATTATCAGTATCAAATACAACAGCCGTACCAAAGCTAATTGATGTGTCGCTGACCGTTCCAACGATAGCGGTTCCTCTGCCACTGTTGCTGTAATCTTGATAAGCAATGACTATTTTTTGAGCACTGGAATCATAAATGGCGCCCATTTCTCTAGTTTGGCCCGTCTCAAATACAACAACCGAACCAAAGCTCACAGAGGTGCCACTTACGGTGGCGACAATTGCTTTTCCTTTAGAAGAATCATTTGTATCTTGAAAAGTAATTACGGTTTTTTGGGCATTGGTGTCGTAAGCACTTGAAATTTTAGAGACAATATCGCTTTCAAAAACTGCCGCACTTCCAAAGCTTATAGATGTTGAGCTTACCGTCCCGACGATAGCAGTACCGTAATAAGAATTGCCATTGTCACGGTAAGCTATAACAACTTTCTGAGCGTTAGAGTCATAGACAATGCTCGTCTCTTGTATGCTTGCGCTTTCAAATACTGCGGGTGTTCCATAGCTGATAGAGGTGCCACTTACGGTGCCGACAACCGCCGTGCCGTAGTTTGAATTGTTGACATCCCGATAAACTATGACCACCTTTTGCGCGTTAGTGTCGTAAGCTATGGAAATCCACGTTGAGGCTGTGCCAGAAGAAGCCCATGCTACCGGGGTTCCAAAACTAATCGCGTTACTGCTGACAGTGCCGACAACCGCCTTCCCTTTTNNCGAGTCATCGNTGTCCTGATACGCTATAACCACTTTTTGTGCATTGGCGTCATAAGCGGATGCAACATAAAGAGTGCTTGCGCTTTCAAATACCGTTTCTGAGCCTATCACTTGTGAGATAGCACTGTCCGGCCCAACTGCTTTTACCTTGCCACCGGGATCGTTAAAGATTGTTTTTGCCGCGCCAGCCAGATTTGGCTTTCTGTACGCTACAACAGCTTTTTCTGAGTCAGGGTCGTATACAGCAGAAATAGACTGCCCAATTCCGCTTACTGCATCTTCATAAAATACGGCGGGAGTGGTGTATGTTAGGGATTCACCGTTTGCTGACGGCGTTGCGTAAACATATTCGCCTTGGTTTGAGTTGCTTGGATCTCTGTACACAAGTAACACTTTTTGCTGGCTTGCATCATAAACAGCGGATGGGTAGCCAAACGCATTATTGCCACTGTCAAACGTAGATGCGGATTCGTTGTTATTGGTTGTGTCTATTGCTCGAACAGTAAATGCCTTTCCATTGCCGCTACTGCCATCATCTCTGTAGGCACAAACCGCCCTGTTAATGCCGTCCCCACTAGTCATAAGTGCCATTACAGGATCGTAAGACAATGATGCGTCAGCAAGCCTTGCGGTTCCAAAGCTAATACCCGTTCCAGAAACAGTGCCTGTGATTAAAGTGAGTCCCCCTCCATTCCCGCCGTCTGAGTATGCGATTAAAATCCTACGTTCTGAGGTGTTGCTCCAGTTTGGCATTGCAAGAGCAAAAATATATTCAGTTGCGGCGCTTTCAAAAACTGTAGCCGTACCGAAAGAGATACTTGTTCCGCTGACNGTGCCAACAATAGCTGTACCGTATTGGCTATTGCTTACATCTCTGTAGGCAATCACCACCTTTTCTGCGACATCATCAAATGTTGCGGTAAGGTNGTATGTTTCGCCTGTCTCAAAAACTACAGCAGACCCAAAAGAAATACTGGTTCCACTGACGGTGCCAACAATAGCCGTGCCTTGGTTTGAGTTACCACCATCTCTGTACGCAATCACAACCTTGTTGTTGGCTGAGTCAAAAGCAGAAGTAATTGAATAATTGCCGGTCACAGTGTCCGACTCAAAAACTACAGGCGTCCCAAAGGTGACATCACTTCCAGACACCGTACCAACCACAACCTTTCCGTAATTTGAGTCTCCGGGATCGCTATACGCAACAACAACTTTATCGTTACTGGTATCGTAAACAGCAGANAGATAGTGAGCTTGAACGTCAAACGCTGAAGACTCTGATCCCAAGGTTATTCCGCCTGCGGTCACGATTACAGGCTTGCCTGCCGCTATAGAGCCATCTGCTGTCGCAGTGTAGAAAGCATCCAGTATGTTGGGGTC
>FUFK010041951.1_pt1 | contig 35727 bp, 53 predicted proteins | sample 1021851 | NCBI WGS metagenome assembly FUFK01 (sample SAMEA51879418, study PRJEB19060) | metagenome | reverse complement strand
TGGATCCTTGTCGTGGCGAGTATTTTTGGTATAAAGGGAACACAGATATTTAGGAACGGAGGAAAAAAATAATGGCAAACCCAAGATTTAATAAACAAGTTGCTAATTCTAGAAAAGCTTTAAAAGGCGGTGGAATGGGTGGCAGAACTGGCGAGATGATGTACTCAAGAGGATATGGTATGGGTATGAAATCTAAAAGAAAACCTACGGAACTTATGGATAGAGGCGCTATGAAAAAAGGCGGCAAAGTTGGTAAGAAGAAACAAGGTTACAAAGCTAGAAAAGATGAATCTATTGCTATGAGAATTAAGAAGAAAAGAACTGCTAAACAATTAAAAGCTAGCAGAGATGAGTCTTACGGAAAATTCGGTAGCAAGATGAAGAAAAAAGGTAAAATTAATAGATAGTAATGTCTAAAAATTTTATACAAAAAGCAATTAAGAAGCCAGGAGCTTTAAGAAAATCTTTAGGAATAAAGAAAGGTAAAAAGATTCCTGCTTCTAAATTGAGAGCAGCTGCAAAGAAAAAAGGCAAGTTAGGACAACGAGCTAGATTTGCAATGACTCTTAACAAACTAAGGAAAAAATAATGGCTAAAAAATATGGCATACAAATAAAAGGATTAGGAAAAGCACTTAAACCAAAAGGTCCAGGTGTTTTAAGACCAAAACCACAAGATAGGTATGGTCGGCCTTTTAAACCAAAACCAATTGGTAAAAAAGATGGTGGCAAAGTTATACGTAAATATCCTAGTGGAAGTGACATACCTAGACCTTTGCAAAAACAACCTTTGAAAAGAAAAGGAGTAGATACAAAAACTTTAAAAGAAAAAATTTTACCTAAAAAGAAAAAAGATAGATTAGAAGAACTAAGAAAAGAACTTGGCAGAAAAGGTATGAAAAAAGGTGGCAGAGCAAAATTCCCTGATTTAACTGGTGATGGCAAAGTAACTAGAGCTGATGTTTTAAAAGGTAGAGGCGTGTTTAGAAAAGGTGGAAGAGCTAACACTAGAAGAATGAATAGATTAGAAGAACTTGGAAGAGTAGATTCTGAAAAAGCATATTCTAGAAGAGGTAAAAGAAACTTAAAATCTGAAAAGAAAAGAATAGTTAGGGAGTTAAATAAATAATGGCAGGTAGAGGGCTATACGCAAACATACATGCTAAAAGAAAACGTGGTGGTAAAATGAGAAAAAAAGGTGCAAAGGGTGCACCGACAGCAGCTAACTTTAAAAGAGCAAAACAAACAGCGAGATCATAATGACTAAACTTTGTCCTAGAGGTAAATCAGCAGCAAAAAGAAAATTCAAGGTATACCCAAGCGCATATGCAAATGCCTACGCATCTAAAATATGTGCAGGTAAAATTAAAGATCCATCTGGTACAAAAAGAAAAGATTTCAAAGGACCTAAACCAGCAGGTAAACGTAATGGAGGCATAATGAAAAAAGAAAAATATACAGACGAACAAATTTCTAGAATTAACAAAGCGAGAAGCATCCAAATGAGAAGAAAAGGTCCAAGTGTTCAAGTAGGTGGAAAACAACTAGGTCTATTAAAATCCAACAAGGCAAAAGAGAGAGGTGGTAATAGAATAGGATCAAAAAACAAACGTAGATTTGCTAGTGGAGGTCTTGCTAAAAAAGGTAGAGGTTGCGAGATTAGATAATGGCTGGTCTAAAAGAGTGGTTCAAACAAGATTGGGTTGATATAGGCGCCAAGAAGAAAGGCGGAGGTTTTAAAAAATGTGGAAGAAAATCAGCAAGTGGTTCAAAACGAAAGTATCCAAAGTGCGTGCCTGCTGCCAAAGCAGCAAGCATGACAGACTCCCAGAGACGGAGTGCCGTTGCAAGGAAAAGAAGTAAAGCACAAGGTGTTGGTGGTAAACCAACAAACGTAAGAACGTTTGCAAAAAGAAAAAATATGGGTATGGGAGGATTAGCGTGAGGAGACAGGATAATATGCCTGCAAGAAATAAAAAGAACTTTAGACCTACAAAGTCTGGAGCAGGAATGACTCGAGCCGGTGTCATGGCCTACAGAAGAAAAAATCCCGGTTCTAAACTAAAAACAGCCGTGACTGGTAAAGTAAAAAAAGGGTCAAAAGCTGCAAACCGACGTAAGTCGTACTGTGCAAGAAGCGCAGGTCAAATGAAAAAATTTCCAAAAGCAGCTAAAGATCCTAATTCTAGACTACGTCAGGCTAGAAGAAGATGGAAATGTTAGAGGCACTTAAAAAAAGATACGAAGCACAAATAGCAGAAGGAATAGCAACAGTTAATATTTATCTTAAACATCCTGTTGGAATAGGAGAACATCCACAACATTTAGAAGAAATAGACAAACTATTAGATAAAATTAAAGAAGCAGAAGAAAAAATTTCTTTAATTGACAGGTGGGTTAAATAATGGAAGATCTAGTCATAATAGATAAAATCAAAAAAGCAATTAAAAATGCTGAAGCTCAAATAGAAGAAACAATGATGAGTGGAGGTGTTGACAATATGGAAAAATACAAGTATTTATTAGGACAGGCACATGCCTATCAAATAATACTACAGGAAATCTCTAACCTGCTAAACTATAAGGAGCAAAAAAATGAGCAAGGAAACGTTATCGACATCGGAGACCAAAAAGGACACTCCTAAACATGTCAATGCATTAGAACAAAAATATCAAGAAGAAGCAAAAGAAGAATCTCACGCAACAAGATTAGATCCTAATAATATTGATGGTCTAATGAATCAGTTACCAGAACCCTCTGGTTATAGAATATTATTATTACCATTCACACCTAAAGAAAAAACTAAAGGTGGAATTTTATTTTCACAAGAACAATTAGACAAAGCAAGAATTGCAACCACATGTGGTTATGTTTTAAAAATGGGCCCGGCAGCATACAAAGATAAAGATAAGTTTGAATCGCCGTGGTGCAAAAAAGGAGATTGGGTTATCTTTGCCAGATATGCTGGCTCAAGATTACCAATAGAAGGCGGAGAAGTGCGTATTATAAACGATGATGAAGTTCTGGGTACAATTAAAGATCCAGAGGATCTTCTTCATTACATTTAACATAGGAAGGAACTATGCCAGAAGAAAACAAAAAAGATAATCTAATTGATGTAGGTGATGGTGATGAATCAGTAACTGAAGTTAATTTAGATGAACAGCAACCCAAAGAAGCTGCAAAAGAAGAAGAAAAGATAGAGGTAGAACAGGTTGAAGCAAAAGAAGAAAAACCTGTTGAACAAAAAGAAGAGAAAAAAGAAGATGAGTTAGAAAAATATAGTGAAGGCGTTCAAAAACGTATTGCTAAATTAACTCGTAAGATGAGAGAAGCAGAGAGGCAAAGAGAAGAAGCAGTAGCTTACGCTCAATCAGCTAAACAAGATAAAGAACTTTTAGAAAGCAAACTTTCTAAACTTGATAAATCTTATGTTTCGGAATTTGAAAACAGAGTCAAAACAAATATGGACGCTGCAAGACAAGCTCTGAAAGTTGCTATTGAAGCAGGAGATGTAGATGGTCAAGTATCAGCCCAAGAACAAATGGCAAGATTAAATTCTGATGCCGCAAGACTTGGACAACTTAAAGCTGCGGAAGAAATACAATCTGAAAAACAGGTTAATATTACTCCGCAAAGAAAAGTTGGTGCTAACATACCTACTGATCCTAAAGCAGAAGACTGGGCTTCTAACAATAGTTGGTTCGGAAACGACACAGCTATGACTTATACGGCTTTTGATATACACAAAAAGCTTGTAGAAGAAGAAGGATATGATCCAAAAACTGACGAATATTATGCAGAAGTTGACAAAAGAATAAGACTTGAATTTCCGCATAAATTTGATAAGATGGCGGGTACAACTACAGAAAGAGCAAAACCTGCTCAAAATGTAGCTTCGGCTAAACGATCAGCCCCCCAAGGTCGCAAAAAAACTGTTAAGCTCACACCTTCACAGGTAGCAATAGCTAAAAGATTAGGTGTGCCACTCGAAGATTATGCAAAACAAGTAAAAATCACGGAAGGAGTATAAGCATATGGAAAAAGATAAACAAAAAACTTCACGTGCGAGTCAAACTAGAACTAAAGCGGAAGCTAAAAAAGTTTGGACTCCACCCAACTCACTCGATGCACCGCCTGCGCCAAAAGGCTTTCGACATCAGTGGATTAGAGCTGAAACTATGGGGTATCAAGATACCAAAAATGTTGCAGCGTCTTTAAGAGAAGGATATGAGTTAGTTCGAGCTGATGAATATCCTGAAGAAGATTATCCACAAATGTCTGAAGGTAGATACGCAGGGATCATAGGAGTAGGTGGCCTTTTGCTGGCAAGGATACCAGAAGAGATCGCACTTCAAATTGACGAGTACTACAAACAAAGAACTCGAGACAAAGAAGAAGCTATAAACAACGATCTTATGAAGGAACGGCAAGCTGGGATGAAATTCAATAATGAATCTTCATCTAGTGTAACCTTTGGTGGTACAAAGAAAAGCTAATTATTTAGCAATTCCTACCCAACAAATTAACCCGTACCGGAAGCTCTTCGGAGCAGGTACATAAGAAAAGGAAACAACTATGGCTAATGCTAGTACAACTGGATTCGGTCTTAGAATGGTAATGAATGTTGGTAATACTCCAGCTACTTCAGGACAATCTGAGTACAAAATCCAAACGGCACCAGGTGTAGCGTCAAACAAAGGTGATCCAATGTCTGTTCAAAGTTCGAATGGAGATCAGGGTTACATTCAAGATGTCGCGTTTACAACACTTGATGACGGTGGAACAGGCGGAAACGCTTGGGCCAACAATGGTGGTGGCGGTGGCGGACAACCTAATGGTTTGTGCATAGGCGTATTCAACGGAGCATTCTTTATTGACTCTACTGGAAAACCTACGTTTTCAAACAATGTAGTTGCATCGCAAGCTACTTCCAAAAACTATAACACAGGTTCAAATGACATTATCGCGTTTGTTAACGACAATCCTGATCAGGAATATGTTGTTAAAGCAGACTCTGCAATTGTGCAGGCTGACTTCGGCGCAGTTAATGCAATGAACATGAACAATTACACAGCTACCGATAACAAAGATGGTCAATCGATCTCTACGTTAAGGAAAACTGGTGCAGATGCGAACTCACAATTTAGATTAGTAAGAAGCGCGGAAGATCCTGAAAACAAAGATCTTACGGCAGCTGGTGCTAACATAATTGTTACATTCTTACCTGCAAGTAACTTGTATAACGCTTAATAACAAATAGGAGTATATAACTATGGCAATATCACGAGCACAACTAGTTAAAGAACTAGAGCCAGGTCTAAATGCACTATTTGGACTTGAGTACAAACAATATGCTAACGAGCATGCTGAAATATTCGACACGGAAACATCTGACAGAGCTTTTGAAGAAGAAGTAATGTTATCTGGTTTCGCGAATGCGGCAGTAAAACCTGAAGGTCAAGGTGTAACATTTGATGATGCACAAGAAACTTTCACAGCACGTTACACTAACGAAACAATAGCACTTGCTTTTGCGATCACTGAAGAAGCGATCGAAGACAACTTGTATGACAGACTTGCGTCTAGATATACAAAAGCTTTAGCAAGATCTATGGCAAACACGAAGCAAGTTAAAGCTGCGGCAGTATTAAACAACGCGTTTGATTCAAACTTTGCTGGTGGTGATGGTAAGGAGCTTTGCGCTACTGACCACCCTACACTAGCTGGTACGTTCTCAAACGAGTTAACTACAGCTGCGGAACTTAACGAAACTTCATTAGAACAGTCGTTGATTGANATCGCGGCNNTTACTGATGAAAGAGGCTTAAAAATTGCAGCACAAGGANNGAAATTAGTAATTCCTTCNGCTTTACAATTTACTGCTGAAAGACTGATGAAGTCTGCTGGCAGAGTAGGCACAGCTGATAATGACATTAACGCAATTGCGTCAATGGGAATGATTCCACAAGGTTACGTAGTAAACCACTACTTAACTTCTGCGAAGAAATTCTTCATTAAAACAGATGTACCTAACGGTCTTAAGCATTTCGTAAGAGCACCTATCAAAACTTCAATGGAAGGTGACTTNGATACAGGAAACGTAAGATACAAAGCTAGAGAGAGATANNNNTTNGGATTCTCAGACCCTAGAGGTATTTTCGGTTCTAACGCAACATAATCGTTAAAACAAAATTTAAAGGGCGACTTCGGTCGCCCTTTATGATAAAAGGGTGTGATCATGAAAAATTTTCGAGTACAAATCAGAGCATATGGCTACTACGCTGACTTCAACATAATGTCAGAAGATAGCGCTATTGCTTTCGAAAATGCCCTAGTTGACAAGCTGGGTAAAAATGATATAAAGTGGGAAAAAGATGGATTTATTGATTCATCGAAATTATGGCTAACTTATGAGGAGACCATAGATGCAAATACAAGTCAGAGACTTATACAAACAGAAGAGAAGTCTCGAGACAGAATGGGCGGTGCATCAGCGTGATAACCAAAGGTACACTTTGGATATGGTAAGAATCGACAACAAAATTAGAGAAGTTGTCAATGCTATCAAGCAAGAAGAAGCTAAAATAGCAAATCTTACAAATAAAATAGAAGATGNTGCCCCCGAAGTTTCAGTAGCTACTTAGGAAAAAGCTACATCACGAAAAACGCAACTTCACCACAGGCTCTCTTGCACTCTACTAAAATTTACTGTATATTCTCAACACTATACATTTAATTAGAACATAGACGCGTATAGTCGACGGCCTAGAGACTATGTTCGGAAAACTAGGAGGATATAAACATGGCAACAACAACATTTTCGGGACCGATTAAAGCGGGAACGATTTCAAACACTACTGGTACTACAGTTGGAGATGATGTAAAAAACACGGGACAAGTATTAATGTCTCAAACATTTTCATTTGATTACACAGTAGAGGGTGCAGCAACGGATACAAGCGTTGTAATCCCAGCTAATTCTCAAATCGTATCTATTGAAGTTAACGTAGAAACTGCGTTTAACGATTCAGGTACTGATTTACTTGAGATAGGATCATCAGCTGACACAGACTTATACGTCAATGACGTAGCTATTTCAGCAGTTGGTAAAATAGCATTGGGAACAGCTGCACTTTGTGCAAACTGGAAAGATATTGGAACTTCTGATATTAGAGTTGGTTACATCNACAATGGTGCAAACGACGATGCATCAGCAGGTGCTGCTACAGTAGTTATTAACTACTTACAGAACAATAACCTTTCATAATAATTAATTTGGTGTGGGCTTCGGCCCACACTTTAATTTTAATAGGAGAAAATAAATGAGTACATATCCAGTAGATATAAAATCGACAACAGCTTCAGGCGTTGCTACACACGATGCAGGCGGTGCAGCAGCACCAGGTAGAGCTTTGGGTCTTTTTGTATCTAAAGAAGGCGGACAAGCTGCATCTACAGTTAAAATTCTTGATAATGCAACTGTGTTAGCTGAATTTTTAATTCCAGCTACAAACACAACTAATGGTCCAGGTTCAACTACATACATGCAGTTTCCAGGAACAGGTTTTAGAGCATCTACAGCTTTGAAGTTTCAGATTGTAACAACAGCTACTTCGGTAACATTGCTACACGGCTAGGAGTTTAAATGGCTACTATAACTTACACAGTAACCGTAGCAACGGGCACTAACCAATATGGAACCGGTAATAAATTTTATATTAACGGTGAGGTTAGTCCTGTCCTTTATTTAAATGAAGGTAATACATATATTTTTGATTTATCTGATTCGACAAACGATACACATCAACTAGCGTTTTCTACAAACCCAAATAATGACCCAGCTGCACCTTATACAACTGGTGTTACTACAACTGGAACTCCAGGAACAAGTGGAGCTAAAGTAACAATAGTTGTTGCACCCGTTAAAAAAACTGGAGCACCTGTATTATTTTATTATTGCACTGCTCATCCAGGTATGGGCCATTCTGCTCAAACTATCTCACCAACTTCTGGTGAAGCAGAATATAATCCTCAAATAGATGAAATTATTGNAGAAGCTTACGAAAGAACAGGTGTATTAGGAACTAGAACTGGATATCAATTAAGATCAGCTAGAAGATCTTTAAATGTTATGTTTCAAGAATGGGGTAACAGAGGAGTTCATTTATGGAAAGTTAAACTTGCAAAGATTCCTTTAGTAGAGGGTCAAGCAGAATACAATTTTGCATCTGATTCTACAAACTTTCCTGAAGANATAGATTCAGTATTAGAAGCTTATTANAGAAANAATTCTGATGCAACTGCACCTGCAGATATTGCATTAACTAAAATAGATAGATCAGCTTATTCAGCTACACCAAATAAATTAGCTAAAGGTACACCATCACAATATTATGTAGAACGAAAGTTAAATCCAAGTATTTTTTTATACACAACTCCAAGTTCAAGTGTATCAAGCACAAGTTCACCAAATAATTTTCAATTTTGTTTTTATTATCTAGCAAGAATTCAAGACGCAGGATCCTATAATTATACATCAGACATAGTTAATAGATTTTATCCATGTATGATGTCAGGACTTGCATATTATTTAAGTCAAAAAGTTTCACCAGAAAGATCTGGAGAATTAGAACGAAGATATGAAAGTGAAATGTTAAGAGCATTAGATGCTGATAACCAAGGAACATCTAGTTTCATTTCACCACAAACATTCTATGGAGATGGAGTATAATGGGTAAGTATGCATCAGGNAAAAGATCATTAGCAATATCAGATAGATCTGGTATGGCTTTTCCATANACTGAAATGGTTAGAGANTGGAATGGATCTTTAGTTCACACTTCAGAATATGAACCAAANCAACCACAACTTGAACCAAAACCAGTTGGTTCTGATCCACAAGCTTTATTTAATCCAAGACCACAACCAGCTTCTAAAACAAGTTTAATATTGTTAGGACCAAATCCTTTTACGACTGTTCTTGTTCCTGGTGTAACAACTTATGTAAATGTTTTTTCANCAGATCATCAAAGAAGTGCAGGAGATGTTGTAAGATTTAGAGGACCTCCTATTGTAAATTCTGCTGGACCTGGTGGTTCTGATCCAGCTGATTTAAGAAATTTACAATCTTTTGCAAGTATTCCAAGTTTTGATGCTATAAGTGTAAATGATGCAACTGGTTATACAATTCAATTAGGACAAATAGATTCTGCAGGTAATGTTACAGGAGCAACAACAACTGATCCTTTAACAGATCCTATAAATTATTTTTATATAGCATTTGATCTTTCAGTAGCAGGAACTGTAGGGGGTATATCAGGTGGTGGAGAAAACTGTTCAGCAGGACCAGTAACATTAGGAGTAGTAAACGGATAATGGCATATACTTTAGCAGAATTACAAACAGATATAAGAGGATACACAGAAGTAGATAGTAATGTATTTACTGATTCTGTTCTTTCTAGAATTATAAAAAATGCTGAAAATAAAATTTATAGAGAAGTTGATTCTGATCAAGATAGACATTATGCAACGTCTTCATTAATTATAGGCAATAGATATGTTACAATACCTTCAGATTTAAGATTAATTCGATATGTTCAACTTAAAGATTCAGCCGGCAATCAATACTATTTAGAACAAAGAGATACGACTTTTATGGCAGAATACTATTCTGATCCAGGAAGTAGTTCTGTGGATATACCCAAATACTATGCTAATTGGGATGAGAATTTCTGGGTAGTGGCCCCTACACCTGATAAAACCTACGAAATTACTTTAGGTTATAATAAAGAACCTACAAGCATTGTGACAGACACCGCAGGGACTTTTCTGTCAAATAAATATGCAGATTTACTTTTATATGCTTGTCTAGTAAACGCATATGGGTACTTGAAAGGTCCAGCAGATATGCTACAATACTATTCACAGGCTTACGAAAAAGCTTTACTATCGTATGCGATCGAACAACAAGGTCGAAGACGCCGAGACGAATATGCTGATGGAGTTATTCGTACCGTTTTGGAATCCAAAAATCCATCAAGCAATAAATAAGGAGATAAAATATGGCAAACATTATTCCATTCGCATTTAGAGGAGAACTTTTTTCAGGTACTCACAATTTTGCATCTGGAGGTGACGCATTTAAAATAGCGTTGTATACGGCTAATCCATACACAACAGCAAGTACGACTGTAAGTGCAACCGATGAAGTTTCTTCAGGAGGTGGTTCAAACTACACAAGAAAAGCTTTAGGTTCACAAGCAGTAGCTTCGAGTACAGCAGTTGCTTCAGTTGACTTTGCTGATTCTACATGGAGTAGTGCAACTTTTACTGCAGCGTTTGCAGCTATTTATAATGATGACAAATCAGATAAATTGTGTGTAGTGTTAGATTTTGGCGGAAACAAAACTTGTACTAATGGTACATTTACAGTTTCTTACCCAGATCCATCAACACCCGCTAATGCAATTATAAGTATGAGTTAAGGAGATTAAATGGCTTTAGTAATTAATGATAGAGTAAAAGTAACAAGCACAACTACTGGGACAGGTGCATTTGCACTTGGTTCAGCAGTAACTGGTTTTGAAACTTTTGCACAAGGAATAGGAAACAGCAACGAAACTTATTATTGTATCTTTAATCAAGGTACAAGTGAGTTTGAAGTAGGACGTGGTACATTAGATGGAACAAGTGCTAACTTAGCTAGAACTCAAGTTATCTCCAGTTCTAACTCAGATTCTGCTGTTGACTTTTCTGCGGGCACAAAAGATGTATTTTGTACTTTACCAGCAAGTAAATCGGTTTACCTAGATGCATCAGGTAATCCAGTAGGAGCAGCGTCAGCTGGCTTTGCATTAGCAATGGCGGTTGCATTATAAGGAAAAAATATGGCACAAGATTTTAGAAACGTATTAGTTAGAACAATTGGAACAGGTGATACTACATTGTTAGCAGGTGGAAACTACGATGCAGTAATTGGTATTAGATGTTGCAATATTTTAACATCAACAATTGCAATTGATGTTAAGATTGCTAAGGGCGGAGATGACTACTTCCTTGCAAAAGGAGTTGTTATACCACCTAATTCTGCTATTGAATTAATTCAAGGCGGAGCAAAAATTGTTTTAGCAGCCGGTGATACGTTAGAAGCAGTCTCTGACACAGCAAGTAGCTTAGACGTGGTTCTTTCGTACATCGATACAATTAGTTCGTAGGAGTAATTATGACTGCAGTAATAAATGGAATCCAATATATTGGAGGGCAGTATAGCCCAAATGAATTTATACCCAATCAAGCGGCAACGATTGATGGAACTCAAACAGTAGAGAATGCAGTTCTTGCAGGACCTATTACTTTACCAGGTACAGTAACAGTAACAGGAACGGTGGTAATAGTTTAATGAGTAAAGTAGAAGTAAATCAAATATCAGAACAATCAGGAACTACATTAACAGTTGGTGGAGGATCAGGTAAAACAGTAGTAGCCGATGCAACTACTGTAACTTTAGGTAGATGTGGTGGAACTGTAGCTTTAGCTAGTGGTGCATCACAGACAGGCTTTGGTCGTACTGGAACTGTTAACTGGTGTACAACGGCTAAAACCTCTCCTTTAACAGTTGCTTCAGGCAATGGATATTTTATTAACACTGGTAGCGGAGGAATTACCGTAACTCTGCCTTCATCACCAAGCGCTGGCGATATTGTGGCATTCAAAGATTATGGAAACACTTGGCAAACAAATGCAGTCACTGTTTGTAGAGGTGGATCAAAAATTAATGGTGGTTGTTTTAATGCTATTTTAAATACAAAATCACAATCAGTAACTTTAATATATGTTGATGGAACTAAAGGTTGGCAAGACATACATGATTCAACTGCTAATGTTTCAGGCGTACCTACTTTCATAGTTGCTTGTGGAGGAACAGTAACAACTTCAGGAGATTTTAAAATTCATACATTTAACTCAACAAGCACATTTACAGTTTGTACAGCACCCACACCAGCAAACAATAATGTATCTTACATGGTTGTTGCAGGAGGAGGTGGAGCTTCTGAAAATATTGGTGGAGGTGGAGGTGCAGGAGGATTTAGAGAAGGAGAAACTCCAGCAGCACCTTATACAGGTAGTCCATTAAAAAACTCTTCAGGTTTACCTGTTTCAGCAAGTACAACTTACCCAGTAACAGTAGGTGCTGGAGGTGTAGGAGGTGCTTTTGCTTGTGCAGCAAATGGTGCTGATTCTGTTTTTTCAAGTATAACAAGTGCCGGTGGCGGTAAAAGTGGAGATTCAACAGGTGGTGGTCCAGTTGCAACTGGTCAAGCTGGTGGTTCAGGTGGTGGTGGAGCATCAGGAACTTCAGGTAATCCTGGAGGTGCAGGTAATACTCCACCCGTAAGTCCACCTCAAGGTAATTCAGGTGGTAATGGTTCAGGTCCTGGAGCTTTTCCACAATTAGGTTCTGGAGGTGGAGGCGGAGCAACAGCATCTGGTGTTACTGGAACTACGAGTGCTTCAGGAAATGGTGGTGCAGGAGCATCAAGTGAAATATCAGGATCAGCAGTTGTAAGAGCTGGAGGAGGTGGTGGCAGAACTTACACATGTTCAAGTAATGGTAGTGGAGGAAGTGGTGGAGGTGCCCCAGGAGGAGCGCCAGGTCCATCAAGAAATGGTACAGCTAACACAGGTGGTGGAGCTGGTGGTGGCGCTGGTACTGGAGGATCAGGAGTGGTAATAATAAGATATAAATTTCAATAATTATGAGTACAATTAAAGTAAACAAATTAGAACAAAGATCAGGATGCACAGCTACAGTTGGTGGTGGTGCTGGTAAAACTGTTACAGTTGATGCAACTACGGTTACGCTTGGAAGATGTGGAGCAACTGTATCTTTAGCGTCAGGCGCGACAGCTGCAGGTTTTGGATCTACAGGTGAAGTATCATGGAACACAACAAAAATTACAGCAGATCCAGGTCCAGCAGTTTCTGGAGTTGGATATTTTTGTGATACAACTTCAGGATCATTTAATGTAACTTTACCAAGTTCACCAAGTGCTGGTGCAGTTGTGGCTGTATCAGACTATACAGGAACTTTTGGTAGTAATAGTTTAACAATAGCAAGAAATGGATCAAACATAAATGGTGCAGCTAATGATTTTGTTATTGGTAAAAGTAATGTAACAGTTCAATTTATTTATGTAGATGCTACTGAAGGATGGAGAATAGTATTTACAGGTTCACAAACAGATGAAGGATTACAAGAGGGATATTTATGTGCCTCTGGAGGTAATGCAATTTTAACTTGTGGTAATTTTAAAACACACGTATTTACATCAAGTGGAACATTTACAGTTTCAGCTTTAGCGTGTGCACCAGCTAACGATGTAGTTCAATATATGGTAGTAGCTGGTGGTGGTGGGGCAGGTAGATCAGGAGGCGGTGGTGGCGCTGGTGGTTGGAGAAGTTATAATGCTTGTTCACCTGCAAGTCCTGCTAATGGTCCCGCAACTTTACCCGTATCAGTTCAAGGTTATCCAGTTACCGTAGGTGCTGGAGGACCAGGTGGTGATTCAGATTCAACAACTCAACCTGCTACAACAGGTTCAGCTTCAACTTTTTCAACAATAACATCTGCTGGCGGTGGAGGTGGTGGAAACTATAATACTCCAGGTGGAGCAAGACCAGGTGGTTCAGGTGGTGGCGGTGGAGCCGGTTCAGCTACAGGTGGCACAGGTAATGATCCACCAGTAAGTCCAGCANAAGGAACTAATGGTGGTAATTCTAGTGGAGGAAGTCCAAGTTTAGGTCAAAGAGGTTTTGGAGGTGGTGGTGGTGCAGTTGATGCAGGAACTGCCGGATCATACCCTAATACAGGCGGACAAGGCGGAGACGGAACTTTTGTACCAACTGCTTGGTTTGGACCAACAGCTCCAAGTTATGGAACACCAGGTCCAGTAGCAGGAAGATTTTTTGCTGGTGGTGGAGCAGGTGCAGCTTGCACATCTATTAATGTTGATGGAGGAGTAGGTGGTGGAGGCAGAGGTAGTTCAGGACCCCCAGCCCCTCAAGCAGCAACAGCAGGAACTGCAAATACTGGTGGTGGTGGCGGTGCACAAAATAATGAAAATGGATTAAGTGGAGGATCTGGAGTGGTCTTAATTAGGTATAGATACCAATAGGAATTAAATTATGACAAGTACAATTAAAGTAAATANAATNGAAAAAGAAAGTGGATCTACAATCACATTAGGAGGTCCAAGCACAGCTGTAACTTTAGCTTGTGGTGCAACACAATCAGGTTTCGGTAGAACCGGAACTGTAGATTGGTGTACTACAGCAAAGACAGGTCCCCTAACAATTGTGTCAGGTAATGGTTATTTTATTAATACGACAAGTGGAGGTATTACAGTTACACTCCCAAGTTCGCCTTCAGCGGGTGATATAGTAGCACTTAAAGATTACGCAAATACTTGGGATAGTAATGCGGTAACTCTCGCTAGAAACGGATCAAAAATTAATGGTGTTTGTGCCTGTGTTGATTTAAACACAGATTCACAATCTGTAACACTTATCTATGTTGATGGCACTAAAGGTTGGCAAGATATTCACGATTCAACATCTAATGTAACAGGAAACGCATATATGGTGGCAACAGGTGGAAACACTGTTACAGAATGTGGTAGTCACAAAATTCATACGTTTACAAGTTCAGGAACATTTACAGTAACTAAAGTTGCCTGCGCTCCAGCTGATAATGCAGTTGCATATATGGTAATTGCAGGTGGTGGTTATGGTAGTTGTTATAGACATGGTTCAGCAGGTGGTGGCGGAGCAGGAGGTTTTAGAGAAGGAACAACTGCACCAGTGGTTCCTTATACGGCTTCACCTTTGGTAGCTCCAGCAGGTGTAACAGTATCAGCACAAGCATATCCTATAACGGTTGGCGCTGGTTCAGCTAGTGGAGCTACAAATGGAACGCCATCAGTTTTTGACAGTATAACATCAACAGGTGGTGGTAGAGGCGCAGTTTCAGGTGGAGATCCTGGCGGACCTAACTGTGGCGCTCCCGGTGGTTCTGGTGGTGGAGGAGATGGAGAAGGTAAAAGCGAAGGAAATGGTAATACACCTCCAGTTAGTCCTGCTCAAGGTAAAAATGGTGGTTCAGGAAGATCAGTGGGTGGATGTAGAGCCGGCGGAGGTGGCGGAGGTGCAGCCGCAATTGGTACTTGTGGTAGTTCACCAAAACAAGGTGGACCAGGTGGAGCAGGAGTTTCAACAGAGATTACAGGGTCAGCAGTTACAAGAGCTGGTGGCGGTGGTGGAAATGGTCAAACACCAGGAGGGACAGCAGGAAATGGAGGACCTGGCGGAGGTGGAGCAGGAACTAACGGTTGTGCTGGCGGAACTCCAGGAACAGCAAATACTGGCGGTGGTGGTGGAGCAGGAAATAAAACTGGTTGCACTACTTGTGGTGGTCAAGGTGGTTCAGGTATAGTAGTAATAAGATATAAATTCAAAGCTTGATGAAGCATAAAAATTAATATATAAGGAGAACATTATGGCACATTTCGCAAAATTAGGAGCAAACAATAAAGTTATCGGCGTAGAAGTTGTAGCTGATAAAGATTGTCAAAATGCTGATGGTATTGAAGACGAAGAAGTAGGTAGACAGTTTTTGGAAAGAATCCACAGCTGGCCTTTATGGAAACAAACATCTTACAATACACGACACGCACAACATAAAGATGGTGGAACACCTTTAAGAGGTAATTACGCAGGTATAGGTATGACTTACGATGAAGATAATGATATTTTCATTGGTCAAAAACCTTATGCTAGTTGGACTTTAAATGTGGCGGAAGCAAGATGGCAATCACCAATAGGTGATGCTCCAGCATTATCTGAAGAGGAAGCTGCTACACATTCTTATGTGTGGAATGAATCTACAGGTGCTTGGGATAAAGTCGCTAGATAACACACTTGACATTTTAAGAAGATTTTATTACATATCTTAATAGGTATGCACAAGAAAGTATTAACAGAAGTTGACTTATATTACGGTGAAGTGGCTATGCCAAAAGGCTTTGAAATTGATCGTAATAGAATAAAAAATGATATTTTAAAATCATTTGTTACTTCAGATAGAATAGATAATAATCCCCAATCTTATTCTTATAAAGATTACAAAGTGCCTTTTTCTCAACCCTTACAATGGATGCAAGACTACATTAGAGATCATTGGAGAGTAGAATATGAACGCTCATTAGTTCCAAAAACTATATGTGCTAACATTTTGCACCCCAAAGAACAGTCGTGGACAAGGCATCGAGTTGATCCTGTTGACTTGCGTCATTCACCAGATTACACACTTATTTATGGTGTTAATGTTAACGAAGATTCTTCAAAATGTATTATTGAATATGATGATAATAGAAGAAAAAATAGAACGTGGCAAATGCCTATAAAGAATAATCATTTTATTATGTTTCCTGCTACCAATAGGTATTCTATTACACCCAATACTTCTAATGGTTTAAATATAATTTTAACAATTAATTATGAATACATTTGATTTTATAGAAGTTTATAAATTTCCTCCTCACTTATGTGATAATTTTATAGAATATCATAAAAACAACACAGAATATAAACAAGAGGGTAAAGTTGGTAATGGTAATATAAGAAAAGATATTAAACAATCTACTGATGTAATTTTTTTTAATCCAGTAAATGTAAAGTTTATAAAAGATTTTTTTGATTTACTTACAAACGCTCTTATACATTATACAGATAAATATAAAGTTTCAGTAAATTTAAAGACTCAAGACCATCATTTCATTCAACATTACAAAAAGAAAGAAGGGTTTTATCGCACTCATTATGAAAGAATGAGCAGAGATGCTGCTCCACGAGATATAGTTTACATGTTATATTGTAATGATGTTAAAGAAGGAGGAACTAATTTTCCATTTCAAAACAAAAAACTTGATTGTATAAAAGGGGATCTGGTCTTATGGCCTGCTCACTTTACACATCCTCATCATGGAGTGATATCAGAAGACGAAGAAAAATATATTGTAACAGGGTGGTTTGAAATAAAATGAATATAACTAATTANTATTGGTACTTTCAATCTGCTGTTCCCGAAAGAATATGCGATATGATTGTACAATATGGCAAAGCTGAAAAACAAAGAGAGATTATGGCCATTACAGGTGGCTTTGGTAGAGATAGAGATTTAAATAAAAATCCTCTTAACAAAGATGAAATAAAAGATTTACAAAAGAAAAGAGATTCAAATGTTATATGGATGAATGATAGGTGGATATATAAAGAAGTACAACCTTATGTTCATATGGCAAATAAAAATGCAGGTTGGAATTATGATTGGGATTATTCAGAATCCTGTCAATTTACAATTTATAAAAAAGGTCAATACTATGATTGGCACTGTGATAGTTGGGATAAACCTTACGCGCAAGAAGGACCTATAAAAGGAAAAATTAGAAAATTATCTGTGACGCTAACGTTAACAGATCCAAAAGAATACAAAGGTGGAGAATTAGAGTTTGATTTAAGGAATGAGGATCCTGATAAAAAACCTAATTTAAGAACGTGTACGGAAATATTACCAAAAGGCTCTTTGGTTGTGTTCCCTTCATTTGTATGGCATAGAGTCAAACCAGTAACCAAAGGAGAAAGGAATAGTCTAGTAATATGGAATCTAGGTTATCCATTTAAATAATATGAAAAATATAAAACAAGGCGGAAGTAGTACGCCAAAAAAACCAGAAGGACATGTAGATTTTAAATCTGCATTTTATTTTCAAACACCTGTGTGGACTGCAGAAGCTCCTATGTTTTTAAAAAATGCAATTAAAGTAACAGATAAATATATAAAGAAAGCAGAAAAAAATTTAAGAGATAAATTAAAAAATGAACCTAAGTGGAAGAAAGACATAGGAACATTTGGTTTATCATATCATAGTGAAAGTTTTTCTCAAGATCCCAAAGTCAAAGATTTAGTTCAATTCATAGGACAACACTCTTATGAATTTTTAGATTGGTGTGGTTTTAATTTAAAAAACCATAGTTTACACTTTACAGAATTTTGGGTTCAAGAGTTTAGTGAAAAAGGTGGAGGACATCATTCAACTCACGCACATTGGAATCAGCATGTATCAGGATTCTATTTTTTAAAGTGTAGTGAAAAGACATCTTTTCCTCTTTTTCACGATCCAAGACCTGGTGCTATAATGACAAAGCTACCATTAAAAAATGAAAATCAATTATCAATGGGTACCAGTATAGTAAATTTTAAACCTACACCAGGAACAATGGTTATTTTTCCAGGTTATGTTCCACATGAATATGCAGTAGATCCAGGGTTAGAACCTTTTAGATTTATACATTGGAATGCTAAAGTAGTGGAAACAGCAATATCAAAAGAAAANAGTGTTAAATGAGTTTTAAAAAAAATAAATACATAGTCATTAAAGAAGCTGTACCAAAAGATATAGCAACATTTGTGTACAATTATTTTTTAATGAAACGACAAGTTGCTAGAACTTTATTTGATGAAAGATATATATCTCAATTTACAGAAGAATGGGGAACGTGGAACGATCAGCAAGTGCCTAACACTTATTCTCATTATGCAGATATAGCTATGGAAACTTTGTTAATGAGAACCTTACCCATTATGGAAAAGAAAACAGGATTAAAATTAAATCCAACTTATTCATATGCAAGAATATATAAAGCTGGTGATGTTTTAAAAAGACACAAAGACAGATTTAGCTGTGAAATATCTACTACCTTAAACCTTGGTGGTGATCCTTGGCCAATACATTTAGAGCCAAAGAAAAATGTAGGTATCCCTGATGGTAAAAAAATTACCGTATCTAGTGATAACAAAGGTATAACAGTTAATTTAAAACCTGGTGATATGCTGGTTTATAGAGGTATGGAACTAGAACATTGGAGAGAAGAGTTTCAAGGAGATGACTGCGCTCAAGTTTTTCTTCATTATAATAATCAAAAATCTAAAAATGCGGATCAAAATATATACGACAAGAGACGTCATTTAGGACTTCCAGCCTGGTTTAAAAAGTGATATAGTCTTTAGATGGGGACAGTGAATCCACCACATACCTCACTGTTCCCTTTTAAGGATTATTTATGAGTTTAGGATTTGACGCAATATCAGCATTACCATTCGCTACATCAGGACCCGATTCAGATGTACTAGTATCAACTACGGGTAATGCGTTAACTATCACAATAGGAAGTGTAGGTATTATTGCTGATTCTGTTGTTCAAGATCCTGATCCAAATCAAGTAACATTAGGGTTAGGGACTTTAACCATTACTGGTGATGCTAACTTTAGTGTAACTGGAAACGCTACATCTTTAGGTTTAGGGTCATTTACGGTAACAGCTGACGCTAATCACNCAGNCCTACTGGAAACGCNTTGACGTTNGCAACNGGAAATGTTACAATANCNGGNACTGCTTTAGTAAATCCTACAGGAAGTGGNTTAACATTAAATACTAACGANGCAGGCGTTATTACATGGAATGAGATNGTACCTGGAGCAAATATGGTTTGGACNCCAATAGATCCAANTTAAAATTATGGCATCAACATTTTCANCAGATTTAAAATTAGAATTAGTAGCAACCGGTGAAAAAGCAGGTCTCTGGGGAACTATTACAAATACAAATTTACAGATATTAGAACAAAGCGCTAGTGGTTATTTAGATTTAAGTATGGCTAGTGGTAGTGTAACTTTACTTTTATCAGATGGTGCAGCTTCCAATGGTAAAAACTTTTATCTAAAACTATCCGGTAACTTATCTACTAACACAACTTTAACTATGCCTTCTGGCTCTGAAAGAGTTTGGGTGATTAGTGATGAAACNAATAGAACATCAGCTAAATATACTTTAAGTGTAACAACAGCTAGTGGTACAGCAGTGCCAGTTCCAAATGCTGCTACTCTTTTATGTGTATCTGATGGTACAAATACAGTTACAAGAATTATAGAAAAAGGATATTACACAATTGATTCATCATCCGTAACAACATACACAGCTGTAGCAGGTGATCAAATTCTTGCTAATACAACAGCTAACCCAATTACAGTAACATTACCAGCTTCACCAGCTACAGGCGATGAAGTTTCATTTTTAGATGCAAGAGGAACATTTGCTTCTAACAATTTAATCGTTGATAGAAATGGTCAACCTATTAACTCAGCAACTTCTAATCTAACCCTAAATACAGCAGGTCAATCTTTTACACTTGTTTATGTAGATGCTACAAGGGGTTGGGCTTATAAAACAAATACAGCATAGGAGCTAACAAATGGCTCTTCAACAAATTAAATTTGCGCCAGGAATAGATCGACAGGATACTTCTGTTGGCGCCGTTGGTCGTTGGACGGATTCTGATTTAGCGCGATTTAGATATGGACTTCCAGAAAAAATAGGTGGATGGCAATCACTTATCACAGACACTATTGTAGGTGTGGTAAGAAAAGAATTTGCTTTTGTAGATTTAAATGGAAATAGATACGTAGCACTAGGCACAGATAAATTTTTATTAATTTATTTTGAGGGTCAACTTTTTGATATTACACCTTTGAAAGCTGATATTACTGGTGCAACACTTTCAACAAACTCTACAACAACTGTTACTATAACTACTTCAGCAGCACATGGATTGAATGTAGGAGATATAGTTTTATTTGACTCCGTAACTTTACCAGGTGGCACAGGTTTTTCAGCTTCAGATTTTGAAGATAAAAAGTTTCAAGTTATTACTGTTCCAACTCCAACTACGTTTACAGTTACAATGGGATCAGCTGCAACTGGTACAGTTGCAACAGGTGGTAGTATAACTTTAAAACCTTATGAACCTGTTGGTCCGAATGCACAATCTTATGGTTATGGATTTGGTATTGGAAACTATGGTGGTACAATTACAGGTGCTTTACAAAACGATTTAGACGGAGCGTTGAGCGCGGATACAAACGGTAATAATGGATCAGCAACACAAATTAGATTAACATCTACAACAGGTTTCCCAAGTCCAGCAGGTACAATAGCTGTAGGTGACGAGTTAATAACTTATACTGGTGTAGTTGGTAATGAGTTAACAGGTATAACAAGAGGTGCTTTAGGTACAGCAACAGTAGGCACATCAAATGGTCAAGCACATAGTGATGGTGCAACTGTTACAGACGCAACTGACTTTACAGGATATGGTAGTGCAGTTTTAGCATCTACAGTTACACTTGAACCAGGTCTTTGGTCATTAAATTCTTTTGGTGAAGTTTTAGTTGCCACAATATTAAATGGTAAAACGTTTACATGGGATGCAGGTGTTGCAAGTCCTACAAGTAATAGAGCATCAACATCAACAAGTGGGTTTGAAACTACGAATGCTCCTACGGCAACACGAACAACTTTGATATCTCCAACAACAAGACACTTAATACATTTTGGAACTGAAATAACTATTGGTTCACCAGCGACTCAAGATGATATGTTTGTTAGGTTCTCCGCAGATGAAAGTATTAATGAGTATACTATTCAAGCAACCAATACAGCCGGTTCACAAAGACTTCAAGACGGAACGCGGATNATGGGTGCGTTAGTTGCAAAAGAAAATATTCTAGTNTGGACTGACAATGCTTTGTATACAATGAAATTTGTAGGTGCACCATTTACATTTGGATTTGAACAAGTTGGTACGAACTGTGGATTNATAGGACANAANGCNGCTGTTGAGATAGACGGTGTTGCATACTGGATGTCTAACAATGGTTTCTTTGCTTTTGATGGTACCGTTAACTCTTTACCATGTTCTGTTGAAGATTATGTGTATGATGATATCAACACAACTAAAGGACAACAAGTTTGTGCTGGTATTAATAACTTGTTTACAGAAGTTATTTGGTGGTACCCAACATCTAATGCTACATTTAATGATAGATCTGTTATTTATAACTATGGAGCAAAAGCACCTCCAGGTGAGATGGGTAATTGGTACACAAATACAAATACTAATTTTAACAGAACAACTTGGATTGATTCATTAATATATCCAAAACCTTACGCAACTGCTTATAATAGTTCTAGCACAGGAACATTTCCTGCAATCGTAGGTGAAACTGGACTAGGTCAAAGTGTTTTATTTGAACATGAAATAGGAACAGATCAAATAAACCCTGATGGTACTACAACGGCTTTGCTTTCTTTTATACAATCATACAACTTTGCTTTACAAACCGATCAAGGTATTGGTGAATATTTTTTAGCTATGAGAAGATTCTTACCTAACTTTAAAGTTTTAACTGGAAATAATCAAGTGACTGTATCGGTTTCTGATTATCCATCAGAAGACGCAACAGCTACTACGTTAAGTCCCTTTACAATTACGTCAGCTACAACTAAAGTAGATACAAGGGCACGAGGTAGATATGCTAACGTAAAAATAGAAAACACAGGTTCAGGTGAATCTTGGAGATTTGGTACATTCCAAGCTGACTTGCAACCAGATGGAAGGAGATAATGGCAAAAATAGTAGTAAGATTACCAGAACCAAAAAAAGAATATACAGAAGATAATCAAAGACAAATTAACAGAGCTTTGGCTTCTGTAGTAGAACAATTAAATTCAACATTTTTAAGACAACAAAAAGAAGACCAAGAACGATTTACTTGGTTAGGATTAGGCTAATGGCAAATATATACAAGAACGAAAAAACAAGTTTAACAAGTACAGCACTTACAACTTTGTATACTGTACCAACTAATTCAAGAGCCATTGTTAAATCTATAAACGTAGCAGAAGACGCAGGCAGTACGTCAGTTGTAAAACTAACTTTAACTAACTCATCGGGCACAGCTTTCGTAATTGATAATGATATTAACTTAACAGCTAATCAAAAAGAACAAGTGTTAACAGAACCTTTGATTATGGAAGAAAGTGAGATATTAAAAGTGCAAGCGGCAAGTGGAGCGGTGGACGTCGTTGCATCAATATTAGAAATAAATAGGGAGGACAGATAATGTCATTTATAGAAACAGAAGCCTCTGTTAGGTATGAAACAATTAATGGTAAAAGAGTGCCAGTAATTACACCTAAGTGTGAGGTAACGCTGACCAACACAGTTACAGGTCAAGAATATATGTCTGATGCAGAAGCTATGCAGGATGTGCAAAATCCTAATACTTCTACAAAATCTGAACATATCAGAAGAGATGTAAAAGTGACTGTTGAAGAGATACCTTTAGGCGCTGCTACTAATATATTCTAGATTGACTAGGAGCAAAAAACCTAGTAAATTAATAAGAACGGGCTTAATTCAAGAATAGCCACCTTGCGATGAACTTCATTTTTGATAAAAAAATACTTGAAGATATGCAAATGATCATATCTTTGTATAAGAAGTTTGATAAATATAAAGATTTTTCTAGAGAAGACTTATATTATCACATACTTCCTTCTATCAAATTGAAGCAATATAAGTTACATTATGATAAAGATGTTCTTATAGGTTTTACGAACTGGGCTTTTTTAGATAAGGATAATGAAGATCACTATTTAAAAACAGGTGAAATAAAGGAGTGGAACAGTGGTAAAACTTTATGGCACGTTGATACCGTTTGTACTAAACATTTAAGAAAAATTATGGCTTGGACAAAAAATTATTTTACAACAACACTAGGAATTAACCAACCTATAAACTGGTTAAGGATTTCAAAAGATAAAATCTATAGAGTTTCACAAAGGAGAACAAAAGCATCATGGGTTCAGTAGTTAGAAAAATAACAAAACCGATTAGAAAAGTTGCAAAAAAAGTTATACCTAAAGAAATAAAACCGTTTTTACCTTACGCGGCTGCAGCTTTTGGGGCACCTTATTTATCAAAATCTGCTTTTATGAGTGGTGTGGGTAACGCAGCTTTAAGAAATGCTATTTCAAAAGGTTTAATCTCAGGAGCCACGGCAGCAGCCACTGATGATGATGCAAACATTTTAAGATCAGCAACATTAGCTGCAGCACCAGATTTGCTTCAAGGTGGACTAGGAGCAGCAGGTAGCCGTTTGTCTGGCACTATTAATAAAGTAGATGAGTTTGCTCCAACTTTATCACAAGACGTTGGAAGATTATTAACAAAAGCTGCTGACTCTAANATANTAAATTTAGCTGCNAACCCTACACAAGGAACAGGATTAACTNAACTTATGAATGTAGGAAAAGTTGCTGGTGCACAAGCATCAATAGATCAAGCAGCAAAGTTAGCAGAAATTAATCAAGACGAACTAGATAAGTATAATGAAGAATTAAGACAAAGAGGTGTGTTAGATAAAACTAAAAGAAGATCATCTATATATAATATTTACATAAACGCAGGTTATGAACCTGACTATGTAAACAGTATGTTAGACAGATATGGGTATGATGAGGGTGGACTTGCAAATTTAAAAGAACAATTTAGAGAGTTAATGTCAAAAATGAAAGCCCCAGAAACTGTAGCAAAACAAATGAAGGGTAGTTTGAGAAGAAAATCTAAAGATGATAAAGCAACGCTTCCTCCTCCAAAACCTAAAGATTCTGAGGATGATGATGAACCAGTTAAAGTAGAAGACGTGGGTAGAGATGATTTAGCTGGTGGTTTAATGGCAGCAGCATCGGGAATTGAAAAAGCTTTTGGCACACCATTTGGTGGTGTAGCACCAGCAGAGTTTAAAAGATTTGCTAAAGGTGGTGAAGTAGAAATAGACGAAGAAATAGATGATTTAAATATTATAGATTTTATGAAAGATCAAGGTATACCTTATGGTGAACAAGCATCATATGGTTATGATGAGGCAATGTCTGACTCGTTTGAGATGTTTCAAGATTACAGAAAAAGAGGTTTAATTCCAATGGAAATGGAGTTTGATGAATTTTTAGAAATAATAAGAGATTCTAAAAAATCTCAAGACGGTATTATGCGAATGGCAAAGAGTGATATGGAAGAAATGTATGAACAATATGTTTTTGAAATGGAAGAAATGGGATTAGAACCAATGTCTTTCTCAGACTTTTTAAGACAGGCTAGATCAGGTATGGCTAATGGTGGTATTACGCAAGCTAAACCTAAAAAAATATCTATGGAAGCAGGTCAAGAGAGTACAATGGAGGAAATTTATTTTGATTTACTAGCTAAAGGTATGAGCCCTGAAGCAGCTTCTAAAAAAGCTAAAGAACTTTATCTGGATATGCCAGATGGTATGGCTGATGGTGGTATAATGGAAAAAGATATGAGAGGTGGTGGATTTATACCTGAAGGTTCTAAAGAAAAAGCCGATGATGTACCAGCAAGATTATCCAAAAACGAATTTGTAATGACAGCCGATGCTGTCAGAGCAGCAGGTGGTGGAAGTGTTAACAAAGGTGCAAAAAGAATGTATGATATGATGTATCAACTAGAAGGAAAAGTATAATGGCAGAAACAATAACAAGACAACTCCGTGAACCATTTGTAGAATCAGCTGGTTTAGGTATTACAGATAGAGGGTTACAACTTCTTAAAGATCCTATTCCTACAGCTACGTATACCGGTAGACAATTTGTTCAAGATCCGTCTGCATTAGAACAACAAGCAGCAACAGCTGCAGCAGGTTTAGATACTCTAGTTGGAGCAGATGCTTACAAACAATTTATGTCACCATACCAACAAGAAGTTATTGATACTTCGCTTGCGGCCATGGATAGAGAACAAGCAAAAGGAATTACAGCTTTAAGACAAAGAGCAGCACAAGCTGGAGCTTTTGGGGGTGGTAGAGAAGCAGCAGCTTTAGGTGAGTATCAAGCAACAGCTGACATAGCTAGAGCAGCACAAGAAGCACAATTAAGACAACAAGGATTTCAACAAGCAAGAGCGGCAGCTTCAGCAGACTTAGCAGCAAGACAAGGTTTAGGACAATTTCAAACTGCAATAGGAGCAGGTCAAAGACAATTAGATCAAGCTAAACTAGCAGCAGATCAAGAAGCCGCTAGAGAAGCAGCGTTTGCAGATTACACACAATTAGGATTAATAGGTCCACAATTAGCATCAGTTATCGGTGGATTCCCAGCAGCAACACAAGTTCAATCAACACCTCCACCAAGTGCTACACAACAATTATTAGGATTAGGTATTGGTGCAGCAGGATTAGCAGGAGCGGTAAGAGGAGCGTTTAGATAATGAGTAGAATTTTAAGAAGACCAATGTTCAGAGGCGGTAAAGTATCTAGTTATGGTACTGGTATTGCATCAGGTTTAGGTAGACCAGGTTATGACAATGGTGGTGAAGTATTAGATATTTATAGAAGTGTTGAAGAACAAATTCCACAATACCAACCACAAGGTTTATCAGTTGGTGATTACTTACAAATAGCTAGTAGAGGCTTAGAGATATTAGGCACACCATCAGAAGGTGGTGGTATTAGAGGAGCACTTGCTACAGTATCAAAACCTCTTTCTAAATTAGGAACAGATCTTGGAACGTCGATAGATGCAAGAGAAGCTAAAGGTAGGGAGCGAAGAGATGATTTAGTTAAAGCTGTAACAGCTGGTGAAATAGAATTAGANGGTGCAANATTAAGATCAAGAACTAGAGTTGATGCNGTTAAAGGGTATCTTGATGAAGTATATAAATTAAAAAGAAAAGCAGCTGCAGGAGATGCAGAAAAACTAAAAGAGATAGAAGCAGATTATCAAAACGACTTTGAAAACTTTGTTGTAAAAGGTTTAGATATTTCTGACATTTCAAACATAGTTAAAGGTGATGAAGTTCAAGAAAGAATTTTTGAGGCTGCAGAATCTAATATTCAGGCTAAAGGTATAACAGAAGAAAATCCAAGATATTCTGAAGAATTAATNAAAGANGCNACAAGAATTACACAAGAGTATGGAAAAAATCTACAATCAGGTTTTGCAGAGGGCGGACCAGTATCTATGACAGAAGATGTCAATGTGATGACACAGACACCTGCTGGTATAACAGATGTTAATATGTCAGAAACAGAAACTGTTGGTCCTACAGAAGCAGCTCCTATGCAATTAACTTACGATCAATTAAGGGCAAGATTACCAAGAGAAATTGGCGACGAGATCGTAAGACTATTAGCTAACAGCTATGAAGCTCTCGCAGACTTTGCCTCAATTGCAACACAAGCAGATGTAGACAATTTTAATGTTAAATACGGAGTCGAATTAGTATTACCACAGGAGGCCTAATTATGGCTGATCCGTTTCAGATTACACTTCCGCAATTAAAAAAATTTACAAAAGATCAAGATACTAAAAATAATGTTTTAGAAACTAATCCTGGTGATAAAGTAAAAGTTGTAAAACCTAAAACAACANTAGGTGGTTTTATTGAATCATTAAGAAANGATCCAAAAAGTTTGGGTGCAGCTTTTGCATTAGATTATATAAACAAAGACAGAAAGAAAAAAGGTCTAGACCCTTTATTTGAAGAAGATTTAAAGAAAGATGAAACAACAGCAGGTAAAGAATTTCAATCTGCTATAGCTGGAGCTGGTGCAAATATATTTGAGGGTCTTGCTAATTTATTAACTATACCTGTTGATTATGCTTTTGACACAAGTTTTACCAGAAAGTTAAATGATGTAGCTAGAGAGTTTGTAACCGAACACGGTAGTCCTAAAACTCTTACAGGTGACATTGCAAGACTAGGGGTTCAATATGGTATACCAGGCACATTAACTTTAAAACTGGTAAATCAAATACCTAAACTAGGTAACATACGTAAATCATATACAGGGTTTAGAAAAACATTATCTAATATAGAAAACAAATTTTTAAGGAGATCAGCTAAATTAGGTACAAGTATAGCTAGAAGATCCGGTCAAGGAGGTTTATCTTTAGGAGCAGCTGAAGCGTTAGTTGCAGAGCCTGATAGACCAACATTTTTTTATGAACCAGTAAGTGAAGAAGGTAAGACAGGCAGAGATTTAGCTGCAGCTAGGTTTATAAATAAAGTTAAGTTTGGTCAAGAAGGCGCAACGTTTGGTATTGGCTTCGCCTTTGCAGGTAAAGCATTACCCATTGGTGCTAAATATGGATTGTATAAGCCTGGAGCTTTTGCATTAGGTATAGGAGCTAAAGCAGTTGATAAAGTTGTTACACCTGTATCAAGAGTCGCTGCACGAATACCTGGCATACAAGTTCCTTTTCAACTAGCCAATAGAGGTGGTGAGCTATTAGTTAAAGAATTAGGCACAAGAGTTGTATTACCTGCATTTGGACAAACGGTAAAAGGAGCGTGGACCGCTAAACTACCAGACTTTGCAAAATGGAGAACTTTTTCAACAGAAAGTGTTAAACCACTAGAGGCATCATTAAAAAGATTAGATAACAAACTAGCTTACTTAAGATCGATGGGTCCTCAAACAGGACAACAATATGCATTAACCACAGCAGCAAGACAAGAAATTAAAAAATCTGCAAGAAGAACAGAAAAATTATTAGAAAGTATAGAAAAAAGATCTTACGCATTAGCTAAATCTTTTGAGGGTAGATACAACAAAGGAGTGCACAACTCACCAGCTAGTCAAGACTATTATTTAGATGGTGTATTAGAATTTTTAAAAGGTCAAAAAACTTTAGCAGCATTACCAAAAGATTTAAGAGTAACAGCTAATGCTTTAAAAAAAGACATGGATACGATTAGAAAAACATTTGGTGACTTATTACCATCTGGTGATTTAAAAGACGCTGTTCTTAAAAATGTAAAAGGTTACATGAGAAAGTCTTTTGCTATATTTGAAAATCCTGGCTATGCCGTATCAGAAACATCGCCTTTATTTAAAAAAGCTCAACAGTTTGCTCTTAATTTAGTTAATGGCAAAGGCGGTGCAGTTTATAGAGTACAAGCTAAAAAAGTTTATGGTGGCCCTGGAGTATCACAAGGTAGAGCTAGAGAGCTTCAAGCGCAAGAAATGGTTAGAGAGATATTAAGATTAGGTAAGGTTGATATGTATGATCCTATAAAAAATTTAAATGAAATAGGAAAAGTTATAAGAATGAAAGACTTCATAGCAACTGGTGAGGAATTACCTACAGTAATTAAAAATTTATTAGGTCAACAAAATAATTTAAGATCACAAGTGATGACAACAATTTCATCTATGTCTACACAAACTACTAACAAACTTTTATTTGACAGATTAGCTAAAGTTTTAACTAAAAATGGAATTTTATTTAGAACCGAAGAAGCTGCAAAAAAAGCTGGTATTATGAACCCTGTAAGAATATCTGGGGCTCAAGGGTTGGGCGCAATGAAAACATTATTAACAGATATTAAAAAACCTTTATATGGTGCATCAGATTTAGTTGAAGCCATCACATCATCCAAAGGACCACTAGACGCTTGGTTAACAAATGGTGTTTACAAAAATTTACTACAATTAAAAACAGGTGTTCAATATGGTAAAACTGTATTATCTCCAGAAACACAAGTAAGAAACTTTTATTCTGCAATGATGTTTCCTCTTGCGAGAGGTGTTCTTGGTGGCAGAGCTTCAGCAACAGATGCTATTGCCATGGTAGCAGATGATATTTTTAATGCAGGTAAGGGTAATGCTAAAGCAGAATTAAGACTACTGGAAAACATTGATGAGGCTATTAAATACGGTGTGTATGATGAAAACATTGTAGCATCAGAGCTTGCAGCTGTATTAAGAGAAGTTAGAAACGGTAAAATTGCTACTGTTGAAGGACTAGCTAAATTTTTAGAAAAGAATCCATTTACAGAAAAAGCTGCTAGATTATACGCAGGTGGTGATAACGTTTGGAAATGGTTTACCTACAATTGGTATAAATCTTTTACAAAAGATTTATTTAAAGGTGATGTAGCAAACGCAAGAAAATGGTTTAGAGAAATAGCTGGTAGAGAAATGTTAGATACTACACTAACAGGTGGTAAAGTAGATATAGATGAGGCTATTAGACAAGCAGCTTCGTGGTATACAAGAAATACTTTGCCTACATACAGTAAAGTTCCAATAGCTATTCAAGCGTTAAGAAGAACACCTTTTGGTAATTTCGTATCATTTCCTGCAGAGATGTTAAGAACAACATTTAACAATATGACTATTTCTATGAAAGAAGCAGGTTCAACAAATCCTGAATTAAGATCTATGGGTCTAAGAGGATTACTTGGTTTGTATACTGTATTGGGCGGTGCATCTATGGCCATCAAAGGATTATATGGAGCAGTAACAGGAATAGGTGATGAAGAAATGAATTTATTTAAACGATACTTTGCACCAGAATACCAAGCTAATTCAAATATGCTTGCGTTAACTAAACCAGATAAAGGTAAATTTAAAGTTGTGGATCTGTCAGATTTTATTCCACAATCTGTAGTAATAGAACCAATCGAAGCTGTCTTTACAAAATTAAGAGAACAAAAAGCTTTAGGTGATTCAGATATGCTTGAAGTTTTCTTTGGCAAAAACGGACCTGTTAGAACTTTCTTTGAATCATATTTAACGACACCTATTGGTTTTGAACCTTTCATAGATGTGGTTAGAGGAGAGACAGATACAAGAAAAAAAATATGGAGTAAAACAGATACACTTTATGAAAAAGGAGAAAAATCTCTCATGCATGTTTTAAATGTATTAGAGCCAGGTATTGTAACATCTAGTCAAAAACTTTTTAATGCCATTACAAAACAACCTACACCAACAGGTGTAATAAGAGAAACAGGCGATGTAATTATTGGAGCAGGCACAGGTTTAAAACCTTACAATGTAGACATCAAAGAATCTTTAGATTACAAAATATCTGAGTTTACAAAAATTAGATCAGACGTATTTAGAGCAGAAAACTTTTATAAGTTTGATGATATTAGAGCTAGAGGTGGACAGGTTATTGTAGATGAGTTTATAGATATACAACGAGAAGCTTTTAGATTACAAAAAGATATTTACAACGCCATACAAGCAGCTAAAGAATTTGGATTGAGTGATAGAGATATTAAAAAAATATTTAAAGCTAGAAAAGGTATTAGTTCCAAAACAATTAGAAATATTATGAATGGTAAGTTTACACCAGTTAACTTTTCTGAAGAGAGATTTAAGAAAAAATTAGATATCATTAAGAAAAGAGAAAAAGAATTAGATTTTGATTATAATCTAGATAAAAGATTTGTATTCCCTAAATCTAAAATGAAAAGAGTTATTAGAAAACTTAAAAGAGATAGCCTTGATAGGCCTTTCTACTATGACAGACCAAAAGACGATAAAAGAAGTAGTTTACCTTTAGTTACACCAGGCCCAGATGTTGGTTTAGCTTCATTAAGTGTACCACCAATAAAAACACCACCATTGCCTAAACAACCAACACCTGTGATGCAACAAACAGCAACAAATATAATACCAGACACAGGGTTGACAGTAACAGAAACTGCATTATTATCGCCCGACGAACAAGCAATAAGATTAAAACAAAGAGGCATTGGCTAATGGCAATAGAACCTAAAACAACACGAGAACACATTTTATCTTTGTATGGACACATTTCAGGTGTCAAGAAAAATTTAAAACACGTACACCAAGATGTAGAAAATTTGGGCGGTAAGATAGATAAAATCTATTGGGTTCTTTTAACTGTTGCGGGAACTGCAGTAATCTTTGTGTTAGAAAGGATGTTTGGATGAAACTAAGTCAGAACTTTTCTTTAAAAGAATTAACTGCTTCGCAGACAGCGGAGCGTCATGGCATTTCTAATATGCCAACAGATGAACACATAGAAAATTTGAAGTTGCTTTGTGAAAATGTATTGCAACCTGTAAGAGATGAGTGGGGAGTCGTAAGCGTATCATCAGGATACCGTTCTGAAATTTTATCAGAAAAAATCGGGAGTAGTAGAAAATCCCAGCACTGCCGTGGCCAGGCAGCCGACTTTGAATGTTATGGAGTTGACAATAGAGAATTATTTGACTGGATCACTCAAAACCTAGAGTTTGATCAAGCGATCTTAGAATTTTACGACGGCGACGCAAATAGCGGATGGCTACATGTATCATACAACGAAGAAGGCAACCGAAAACAAACTTTACGTGCCTTCCGTAATGATGCAGGTAAAACTCAATACGAAGAGATCTAGCGTCATGAAGAACAGCCTCCTGGTTCATAAACATTTAATTATTCGTGCGGAGGCAGTAAGACCACCAACAGACGAAGAACAATTACAAGAATGGATGAGAGGTTTTATAGAGTCTATAAATATGAAAGTATTTATGGGTCCTTATGTAAAGTATTGTAATATGCCTGGTAACAGAGGTATTACAGCTATTGCAATTATAGAAACATCACACATTGCCATGCACATTTGGGATGAGCCTAAACCTGCATTGATGCAAATGGATGTTTATAGTTGTGGTGATTTTAGTCCTACAGATATTTGTAATAAACTTATGAAAGATTTTGACATACACAAAATAGAATATAAATACTTGAACCGAGAAACAGGATTAGTTGATCTCTAATCATTGAGGCTCATCTCCTCCACAAATATAACCTATAACCTTTTTACCTTTATAGGTATGATAATAATGATTAGTCATAAATGTTTTCTTTTTCTTTTCAACAGTGGTAATATTAGAATGAAACCAACTACTACAACTATCTTGTATTTCAAATGTGTCTAATTTTACATCTCCACCAAAGGTGAGATAAAGTAATGTGATCATTATGGGTTTCATTCTCTATCATCATGCCATCGTTCATTAATCTTACTAGACATCCAATAGGCGATTGGAATACATAGTATAAAAGTTATTTCTGCTGCTCTCAATATACTCACATCCCAAAGTTTGTGTACAATGTGATGAATCATTATGGGTGCAAACGCACCAACACATAATAGTATGGCCATTCTTATGTAAAAGGGGTATTTCATATCCAATCTTGGACTGTATCACCCATTACCGTAGATGCAATATTAATTTTTTTTCTTAAAGCTTTAATAATCTTTTCATCAACAGTCTTTTCTGCTATGAGATCCACATATGTTACTGGCTTATGTTGACCTATTCTGTGTGCTCTATCTTCTGATTGTAATCTTTTTTCTAGATCATAACTATTAGAGTAATAAATTACATTACTAGCTGCTGTTAATGTAATACCATATCCACCAGTTTGAGTATTACCTACAAAATATTTAACTTTTGATTTAGGGTTTTGAAAGTCTTTGATTGCTTTTTGTCTATTTTCTGAAGATACCTCTCCATAATATTGAGCAACACAACCTTCATCATATTCTTTTTCTAACGCCTTTGTAATCTCTTTAATATCGTGCACATAGTTAGCCCAAATAATAACTTTACCTTCCATCTCATCTATAACATCAATTAGTTCTTCTATTCTTGAATGTTTAAAATTAGTAATCACACCATCGTCAGATTTTAGATGACCACATGTAATCTGGTGTAGTCGCATCAGTTGTGTCAATACGTGAGGAGCTGTAGCCATCTTACCTTTTAGTTGAGCGAGGGCCGCGGATTTCATTGTAGCATACGCCTCCTCTTGCTCTTTGGTTAGTTCAACAGTTCTACTCATAAATATTTTTTTAGGTAAATCTAAACAATCTTTCTTTTGGACTCTGTAAGAAAACTCTTTTAGTATCTCTTCTAATTCATCTAATCTTTGATAAGAGCCTACTATTTGTACTCTTCTACCACCAAAGTTTCTATCAACCATGACAGCATACCTATTTCTAAATGTGTAATAAGATACATGTCCTAACAAATCTTCATCTAAAAAAGCACATTGACTATACAAATCTAATGGTGATTTAGTTACAGGTGATCCTGTTAGAATACGTCTGTATTGGGCGTGTTTACCAAGCAACAATATATTTTTAGTTCTTTTAGCATTTGGATTTTTGATAGTTGTAGACTCATCTACAGCCATAATTGTTTTATGGGTTCTTAAAAATTTATACGCAAACTCTACACCTTTTTTGGTGCTAAAGGCCTCAACATTCATAATAAGGATGTGAAGGTCTAGATCTGGGTTAAATAATTGTTGATACTCTTTATCCTTTGTTTTGGATGTTGTTGCAGTCCATAGTACCATTTTGGGTTTTATGTGGTCAACTAAATGATTTGGTATTTCTTGAGACAACCAGTTGGTGTAAACACCCTTTGGTGCTATAATTAATGCCCCATTTATTTTACCCTTATCATAAAGCATAGACATATTATCGACGAGCACTTTTGATTTTCCTGTACCCATCTCCATAAAATAGCCATATTCTATTTTATCCCAAGATTTTTTCAACGCAGTAAGCTGATGCTTATAAGGTTTTGTTTTAAATTTATAATTCATATACTTTCTACTTGACATCTATATAGGAATGTCTATATCTGTGTCAAGAGCAAAATAGAATGAAGAATAAAATTTTTGAATTATATAAACCAAATTCGTTAAAGGAGTTTTTAGACTTTAGTAAAAACAACCCTGATGAAAAATTTGTGTATGTATTACAGCATCCACCTGCAAATATAAATATATTAGGTGCATCAGACTTTGGTTATCTAGTAATTTGTTTGCCTAATTATGGCCCAGATTCACAGATAATATTTAGTTCAAGTCCATTTGTTTTTAAGATGCAAAAAAATTTAAGAGATTTTAGAGAACAAGATTATGTATTGCTCACAGGGGATCCAGCTATTATTGGTATCTCTTGTGCAATCGTTTGTGATAAAACAAACGGTAAATTTAACCTTCTCAAATGGGATCGAAGAGAGGCTAAATACTATCCAATAAATTTCGATCTCTATCAGAAAGGATAATAATGAGTGAAGTAAAAAATATGATGTTAGAAGACACAAAAGATATGTTAGATAACATTGAAGTAACAGACATTGCACAACAATGTGTGTTGTTAAAAAAGAAAGAAGATGAGGTGGCAGAACTAGAAGAAAAATTAAAAGCTAAAAAAGCAGAACGAGATGATATTAGCACNAGGGTTATACCTGAACTTCTAGAGGAACAGGGATTATCAGAAATAAAACTAGCAGATGGTAGTAAAGTTTCTGTAAAAACAGAATATAGGGCAACTCTTCCTAAAGATGATTTCAAAAGGGAAGAGGCTTATAAATGGCTTCGAGAGCAAGGACTGGCAGACATTATTAAAAACAATGTTTCTGTAAGTTTCGGTGCTGGCGAGGAGAACAAGGCGAATCAATTGATAGACCTTGCAGCGTCAAATGGTTTTCAACCACAACAGAAATCTGATGTGGCTTGGAATACTTTGACAGCTATGTATGAGGAGCGTGTCAAGGCCGGCCTTGACATGCCTTCTGATGTTTTTAGTCTATGGATTAGAAACAAAACAAAAATAAGCCGGAAAAAATAATGGAGGATGAATAATGGCTAATGAAATAAAAGCTAAACAAAACGGATCTGTTGCCCTGTTCGGTAACGATCTGCAAAAAGGTTTTGAAAACATGACGCAAGACGATATGGCGTTACCGTTTATCAGAATCTTGGGACAACTGTCTCCGCAGGTAACTGATGGAGATAGCAAGTATGTAGAGGGTGCCAAACCTGGTATGATCTACAATACTGTTACCAGCGAATTATTCGATGGTAAAAAAGGTATCAAGGTTATTCCTTGTTACTACAAAAAAGACTATCCGGAAT
>FUFK010040954.1_pt1 | contig 35753 bp, 55 predicted proteins | sample 1021851 | NCBI WGS metagenome assembly FUFK01 (sample SAMEA51879418, study PRJEB19060) | metagenome | reverse complement strand
TCCCAAGTATTATTTTTTCCAAACCATAGTTTATTGTTATCTAAATCTAATGCACATTGCCATACATCTCCTGTATCTCCTACAGAAAGAGTAGTATTAGTTTCATTTTGATTTGTATACTTACTAGCATAAGTGCCACTATTTGTATAAACTGCATATCCTAATCCATAAGTTGATGTAGTTCTGCCTGGGTATGAACTTGCTTGATTACTTACTAATTTACCTCCTGATATATCATATATTCCTACAGGAAAACCATTACCTGCATTTTTATATTGATATGCTTCCCAATACCATTTACCTGAAGTTACACCAAATGTTCCTGCTGTAGTTCTCCAATCAGAAGTTGTATGTTTAAAATAAAGATTACCTTCAGCAAATGTACCTGAATTAGGTTGTGCTAAACGATTTAACGTACAAAAATTTCCACTACTTGCCATATTAATTAACTCCCAAATGTTGGACTATCAAGAACTTGATGGTCTGTTCCCATATTTGTTCCTGTAAAATCATTATTGTTTCCTGAACTGTCATTTCCTAAATCACTTGCATTTTCATACTTTAGAAGAAAACCTTGCGTACCAAATGTAAGTCCACTTAAATCTTTTGGTATAAGCACACCATTTTTAAATTCTGCAAATGAAGTATAAGTTAAAGCTTGTCCATCTATTAATGCTGTTTCTGCTAGTAAACCATCAAAGTTATTAGTTCCATAATTACATATACCAATAGTTTCTCCATCAGCACCACCAACTAATTGCATACCAGTATTTGATGATTGTGATACTCCATTAACAAAAGTTGTTCCAGTTCCACTATTTACTGATAGTAATAAATGTCCCCAACCATTAGTATCTCTATGAACTCCATTACTAAAAGAATGAGAAGTGCCATTTAATGTGGTTATTTTATCAGTATCTGAAAAACCTACACCTTTATTAGAATCACATTTTAAAATAAAAGCATATAAACCACCTAAATCTGCTCCTAGTTTTCCTCGTTTAAACCATGTAGAAAAAGTAAAAGTAGTAATTGCAGAAAAAGAATTTGTTCTATTTAAAGTTGTATCATTACCAAACTCGAATCTACAGCTTTGTTCGATTTGATGGTCATAAAAAGCTGCTGCTGCACCTGCTGCACTCGGTATTGCATTTTCATTTTGCAGTATACCCATTAGGCAAATACAGCCGAGTTAGTTAAGTAAGCATTTGTGCCATCTGATAAATACGATATTAAGTATGTACCAGCACTTGATACTGTAGTAGCTAAATTTGCATCTGCTTTACTGTTTGCGTGTAATGATACAGTATGCCCACCACTATTAATTAATAATATGTAGCCAGATTGTCCATCAGCAAAATTAGTAAATGTCAAGGCAAAGTTACCACTAGGAGTACATTTAAAATTATTATTTGCGTTCATATCAAAACTACCATCATTATCTACTGTTAAAGCATTTCTATTTACACCAGTAAATGCGTTAGTAGTAGCTAACTGTGGTACTGTAGCATCTATTGAAACTGTTACTGTATCCGTAGCACTCGCTACTGTATCTATACCTGTACCTCCAGCTATATCAACTGTGTTACCATCATTAATAGTTTGATTACTACCACTATCGCCAGATAATGTCCAAGAACTCATAGAACCTGCTGATGTACCTAACTGTGATAACATTTGAAAAGATGTACCATCATATATTACAGATACGATTGCATTTTGTTCTATATCACCAGCTGCAATATCTTGGTCATTTTTCTTTTTAATATTTTTTGTACCAAGTGCATTTACATTTAAGGTAGAAGCACCAGTTGATGTGTTAGCTGCTTTGAAGTGAAATACTTGTCCTGCTACATACGCAGTTACTGCTGGTGTTAAAGCTATAGCATAAGTATTAGCACTACCACTATCTGTTGCTTGGAATATTAATCCACCATCTTGTATCTGTCCTGCATTTATTGCATCTGTGTGTGCAGTACCATCACCTACTCTTGTTATTTTATATGTACCAGCATCAAGATTAGCTGTTGCTGCATTTGAACCATCTTTGTTTAAACATTGGTTAATACCTGTTGCTAAATCTTGGTCGTGAGTATCGTGTCTGTCTGCAACAATTTTTGTTCCTGCATCTCTGTTACTTTGCCAAATAGATGTACCTGTAAATACTCCATCTGACCTTGTGTATGTACCTCCTGACCAACCCATTTTAATCTCCTTTCGTTCTTTTTATCCTATATTTGTTAATAAATCAAATTATTATTGCCCTTGTGTCGCCTGATATAATCTATTTTGCCTTAATAATTCTGCTACTAAATCTTTACCAGTTAGATTACCAGCAACAGGAGTTGACATTCTCCTAGATATATCACCAGCGCCGTATGATATATTACCTACTGTTCTGGGCGAAGCTGAAAGTAAATAAGCAAGTAATTTAGGATTAGATAACCCACCTGCTAATGACATTCCCACCCCTCCAGAAGCAATTAATGCTTGTAAACCTTTTGGTGTTATTGGGTTGAGCGCTTGCCCTGCTAATCTTGTAGATATATTAGGATTATAGTCTTCTAATGTATCTAATAATTCTCCCCTACTAGCAAATCTTGCTTCTCCAGCATCACTAAATACTGATTTTAATTTTCTTAAAATAGTTGATTTATTTGCGTTGCCTGTAGATAATTCTTTTACTATTTGATTTTGTAAATTTGTAGCTTCTTCATATTTTTTCATTACTTTGTCATAATTTTTTACTTTTTTAGAAATAAGATTTTTTACAGCGTTTCTTGCTCTCGTTACTATAATATCTGCTTTTCTACCTTTAGTAAGAGTGTTAGGATATAAATTATCAATACTTCTTTTTAATGAATCAGCGCCTAAAGCATTTTGTAAATTAGGGTCAGTTTGATATTCTCTTACTTTCTTTTTAATTTTATTTAATAAATTTACATCAGTTTCTTCTAATTCTAATTTACCTAATGTAGTAAAACTATCTTCTATTTTATTTATATCATCTGTTAATGATGATAAATCAATTTGCCTTTTATCTAAATTTAATTTGTTTTTAGCTATATTAAAAGTGCTTTGTTTATTTTCTTTAAAGCCTTCTAGTGCTTTTTGTACGTCATCAACGATTAATGTAACATCTTCTTTTCCTTGCAAATTTTTAATAAAATCTTGTCTTACTTTAGCATCATTTGATTTACCAGCTTGGTATGCTAATCCTATAACATCTTTTCCTACTCCTGATGTCATTCCCACTATAGGTTTTGCAACACTTGAAACGGCTGCTCCTGTTGCTCTAAAAGCAAGGTTTGCTGGGTCAACTGTATCTACTGCTTTTTTAGCACCTTGTGTTATTTTTGATATTTTACTTCCAGTTCCTGTAGTTCTAGCTGCTAACCCAGCTCCTCCTGTAAAAGGAATAGATAAAACTGTTGTTAAATCAGCAAAAGCGCCCACTGGGTCTTTATTTACTGTGCTTTTGATATTTTCTAAACTTCCATACCTATCAACAAAATATTGCCCTACTTGTTTTGCTATTTCTTCGTTGCCTTGTTCTCCGGGTCTTATATTATTTACCACACTACTTGCTAAAGCGCCTATGCTTTTTGCAGTTTGTATTGGTTGTGTAAATGGAGTAATTAAATCGCTAATAAATTTACCTCCACTTGCTGATAAAGTTCCTAAAACATCTGTAGATAATGTTGGTTCTTCCTTTGTGGTTTGTGTTTCATTGATTTTACTATTAGCAAAAGTATTAGTATCGCCCTGTTGTTTTATAATGTTAATATCATTTTTAATAACGTCATCAGAAACATCATCATCATAGGTTTTTATTTTGCCATTAGGCATCATAACTTGTCTCATTAAAAGTTTCTCCAATCTTCAACATTATTTCCCAATAAACTATCTAATTTATATTCATCATCATCTTCATTTTCTGTGCTAAAGGTAAGACCACTATAAATATCATTAGCAGTATAATCATTTTTACCATAAAAATTTACCATCGCATCTGATTTACCCATATTATAATCGTTTATTTGATTATTGATATTTTCAGTAGCTAATTTTAATATTGCTGTTCTCATTGATTCAGGCATATTTTCACCTTGCGCTTTAGCAAACTCTCTTTTAACGTTTACAAATATACCTTGAAATGAACCGAATGCTGCTACTTCACCTTCTCTAACAACAGAATCATCTAAATTTTTAATGAAACTAATCATAGCTGCGTAAGCATCAGTACCAGTTTTTCCTTGAAGTGCGTTTCTTAATTTTTTGTAGTTATCAATACCTTTTTTCAAAGGCTTAAATGTAGCTTTTTCTTCTTTTCTATATTTAGCTATGTTGCCTTCTTTAGTTTCTTTACTTTTAAAAATTCTTTTATCTATTGGTTCAGATAAATCAAAGTAACCTTTTTTAGCAAAATTTCTTGCTAAATAATCTGCTCTTTCTTCTCCTTCTAATCCCAATTCTGTTGCTTTAGCGTTTATCAAATCAACGTAAGTTTTTTTCTGGTTGTAATCTTCTAGTTCTTTGTAATTTTTTGTATTAGCTATATTTTTTCCTTCAATTTCTAGTCGTTTTGCAACTAAATTAAGTTGGTCTAAAGCTGATTTGTCTGCTGCTTGTTTTTCTTTAGTTGCAAACTCTTTCTTTTTTAATTCAAATGCTTCTTGTCTCATTTGTTGTTCAGCATCATACTTTTGTAAATCAAAAGGACTAATTCCAGCTTTGATTGCTAAATCATTAATATTTGATATTTCTTCTTTTCTTAATGATTTACCTAACATTCTATCTAAAAAGTTAGGGTCTTTTTCTGCGCCATAAGTAAATGTAACTGGTGTTGTTTTTTCAGTTAACATATCTTGCTCAAGTTGACTAGCTGGTGTACCTGTTGTTTTTCTTGCTTCTGCTGCTCTTAATGCTATTGCTAAATTTTGTGCATCATCTTCTTGTGATGTTCCCATAGTATTTGCTAAAGATTGGTCTAACATAACTCCACTTCCAGTTTGCGCTGGGTTGTATGTTCCTGTTCTACCTAGTTGTGATATATCAAAACCTTCTACTTCTTCTTTAGGCATAAGGCTAGTTGTTGTTATATTACCAGAAGCATCTACTTGATATTTTTCAGGGTCTCCTCTTACTTGCATTAATTTTGATAAAGCATCTCTTTCTTCCGCTGATGCTTGTTCTGCTTCTTTTCTTATATTTCTTTCTCTTACTCCTGATAATATATCTGCTGTTAGACTTCCGATAGGAAATCTACCGCCATAAGATTCAGCTGTATATTGTGCTGGTGTAATATTACTTGATTCTGCTTGCGCTTTTTTTAATAATTCATCAACTAATGGATTCCTTTGCCTTACTCCGTATGGGTTTCTAATTACTGCCATATTATACTCTTTCCATATTTATATCTAACTGGCTATAATCTACCATCAAATGTCCAAATATATTTTCAAATACTGCTGATGGTTTTACTTTTTTAACTTCTTGAGCAACAACACCTGTGTACTTTTGTGGTGACCAGTTATACTCAAACTCATAAATATTTAATCCAGATTTAGATTTAGATTTGTATTTAATATTTTTCTTTAAGTTTTTATCTGATGCTGCTATTGCTGCCTTTCCTATATCACCCAGAGCTGACATTCTTGCTCCATAAGCGCCTAATTGTCCAGCATAACTTGCTTGGTCAAATTGTCCTTGTTGTTGAGCGCCTGCAAATATTGGTGGAGGTGCAATACTTGTAGCTGGTACATTTAATCCAGTTGTAGCTACTGTTCCTCCTCTGGTAGCTGGTGAAGGTAGTCCTGTAAGCGTTGCGATTTCTGATAAAGGCACTTCTCTTTGTAATAATAAATCTGCAAGTTGCCTATCTCTCATTCTTTCTTGTTCTGCTACTTGGCTAGCTGCGTCACTTATTTGAAAACTTCTTAATCCTGTAGCTCTTGCTAATTGTGCATCGCCTAACTCTTGCCCTTGCCTAATAGCTTCTGCTGATAAATCTCTTAATGAATCTTGTTGTCCCATTGTCAATTCTGACATAGCATTATTAAAAGCTACTGAACCTTCTGGAATACCTGAATTTATCAATTGTGTTCTTAAAGTATCTTTTTCATAATCAAATTGAGGTTGCAATCTACTTAAAGCTCTATCAAAATACTCACCTTCTACTCTTCTAGTGTAGTTATCTATATTACCCATAGTGGGTATTGCAGTAAAACTGCTTCTATCAATCATTCCCGGTTGTGAAGGCAAACTAGCTAAACTAAATGTTTCTTGTGGTAACCCACCTAATAATCTACCAGCAGTATCTAAATACGCATCTGATATTTGTACTTGTTTTTGTCTTTGTGCTTCATACTCTGGTGTTAAACTATAATCTTGTCTAAACCTGTCATCACCTAAATCTGTTATAGTTGTAACATCATAAGGCGAATACACATCAGGTCTATTCATTCTACCTTCTACTCTTGCAGTTTCAACGTTTGCTGCTCCTTGTGCTTGTGCTGCTCCAGCATAATCTGGTGCTGGTGGTGGTTTAGGTGAACTAAAAATATCTGTAACGAAACTCATTTTATTTCCTTCCTCAATAATACTGCTTGTTTTTTATATCCTTTTAATGATTTTTCCCAACCCATTCTTCCTAAAATGTCAACATATTTATATTTTTTTTCTTTTGCATATTTTATAATCTTTTTTTCTAAATTTTTCAAACTATTTAATTCACCACCAGCTAATCCTATGCGCAATGCGTCTTGATAATCAGCTGTAATTACAACGCTTTTTTCATCTATAAACATTTGATAACTTCCATTTTCTAATCCTTTTTCTATTTCTTCTTTACTTAAATTATCAGCTATATCCGTTGATGGTTTTAGTAAACTCCATATTCTATTTGATAAAATCATAAGCCTAATCCTTTTTCATAGTATATATCTGTACTGTGCCATTTTATACTTTGAGCTTGTGTACTTGTTCGTATTCTTATTGCTGCGTTCCAACCAATATCTGCAACACTTCTCCATACTAACTGCGAAGCTACTGTACCTGCCCAAGAACTTACGTCCCAAGTAGCAGTATCCCAATCAGCACCTTCAGTTGTAGCTGCGCTTGGTGTATATACATTAGTGCCGTCATTAAAGTCAACATCAAATCCTATGCTTACTGGTAAGTCTGCATCTGATGATACAACAGGTCTTATAGCAGTATATCTTTTTGTAAAACCTCTTCCACCAAAATAAATAAAAGCTGTTTTTGCATCGCCTTGTATTTGCGTTCCTGCATCACTTAATCCATTATCTGCTTTGTAAACTTTATCTTCCCCACCGAAATATAAGTCTCCATTCAGTAGTCCCCAGCAATAGCTATTCTGCCCTGTGAATCGACCCCAAGCCCCAGTATTTAAATTAACAACAAACTGCACAAATGACCCACTTGTGTCGTTTGGTATGTTAAATAATCCAAATTGTCCTCTAGGATAAATAATCGCTTCCCATCCAAATATAGATTTGAAATTAGTTACTGCTGATAATACACTTCCGCTTATTTTATCTGATATAGCTTTAGCATAGTTTGTTTCACTTTCTGCATACATTTGTGTTATTGGAACAAAGCCTGATTCTGTAATAGCTATGAGTTCTGCCCCTACATTTACTATACATCTATCTCCTATGGGTCTTGCTATTTTAAATACACCTACTAATGACCAAGCATTTGCATCACTTGGATTAGTTCCTGTATACACTGCTATTTCGCCTTCCGATGTTATAAATGCTATATAATCATCTGAACCAGAACCACCATCTCTAGTAAGAGTGCCTGCTGCTACCAAATTACCACCACGATTAAATACACTTCCTAAATCAAATTCAGTTGCACTTCCTGCGATTGCATTAACTCCTAAATATGCAAATTTTAAACTATCTTTCATAATAAAAAATAATCTTTCTTTGTACGCCACTACATTTTTTATATTGGCTGGTGTTACTCCTGTAATAGAAGGAGTAGCCCACGCACTACCATTATAGTGTCTAGGAGCATCAGCACCATTTACTATAAATAAAAATGAACCTCCAGCAGTAGTAAAATTAACAAATTGAAACTTTGCATTAGTTAAACTGGTTACAACTGCACTTCCCAAAGAACCACTAGAAGTTACATCATAAATAGCTGTACCACTAGCTGCAAATAATTTATTAACAGTAGGAGAATGATATGTTAATAAACTATGCACAGCTGCCGAAAAGCCTGTAACGTGATTTGTAAAACCTTTTCTTAAACTAACGTCTGTACTTCCGGGAAAAAAATTATCTAATCGAATAGCATCTGTTTGTGGCATCAAGTCCACAGCATCTCTTGTATTCAAACCACCAATAGGCGCAGATAAAGATGTACTCTCACCAGTAGGATTAAAGACCATTATTTTTTACCTTTATATCCTGAAGCATAAATAGCTCTAGCTTGTCTTTGAGCTTTATTTTTTGTTTTATATACTTTTCCCTTTTTTCCAAATCTATAACCACCCTTTACTTTTTTAACAGGCATTATAGTGAAAAGTTCCCTTCTGGTTCGTTAACAGGAAGATATAATCTGTTTGGTCCTGCCATACGAATGATTTGCTTTGCACCATCTTTGGCTTGCAATTCTGATAATTTTAATCGATATTCTTGAAACTGATTATCATAAGGCAAACCCTTTTGTTTTAAAAATCTCCATATTACTCCTAAAGTAATAATATCTTCGTCTAAAATTGTTGTATTACTATCTGCTGCATAACTGGTTGCATTAGCGCTACCATCACCAGTAGTATCTACCCAGTTTTTACCAATATATTCAAATGCTACTGTTTCCCCAGCTGGTGGTGTTGGGCTAAATAATAAACTGTTACCTCTTATCCTAAAATAATTTGTTATACCACTCGTAACACTCGCTTTTAATCTTTGCCATTGTGCATTATTTAATGGTCCGTAATACTTTCTATCAGTCGTTCTGTTCCACATCGTATCATTACTAAATCGTAAAAAATCCGTAGCGATAGTTGTTAAAGAGCCTTGGTTTTCATTTGCTATGGTAGTATGTAGTTCTTCTTTTATTAATACTTGCCAATCATATCCAGATACTAAATTTTTACCTTCTCTATTAGCTGCTGCTGTTAATTGTATGTTAGTAGTATCTGTAGAACCTATTAATGTTGAAGGACTAGGTACTCCGATTTCTTTAGCTGCGTCTTGGCATATTGTTAATAATGTCATTCACCCACCACTGGTTGTTGAGGTTTAGTATTTTCGCCTGCTAAAAATTGTTTTGCTTCTTTTCTATGGTCTAATACATCTTTACCAAGTCCGTGACAAGCACCATCAGATAATTTTGCTAATTGCTCTACTGATGTAATTCCTTCCATTTCGAAAAATTTTTTTTTATTTCTATTTAATGATTTTAGTTTGCTTAAAGGTGTTTCTTTTATTTCTTTTACTGTTGGCTTTTTATTTTTGTAATATGCGTAATAATCATTAGGAAACTCTTGTTTGATTTGTTCTTCTTTATCTTTCATTTTATAAATTACAGTATTTGGGTCGCCTATTAATTTAATTTCTACTAAATCAAATTTATTTGTAGGGTCTCTGTAAATTGTTATTCTTCTATTTCCTGCCATTTTTTATCTCCTTTTAGTGTGGGGGACTTTCACCCCCACTATTATAATGCTCTAACCAGCAAATTGACAAGCAATTATTTTAGCTGAAGCATCTATAGCAAATGCACAAACAGGTGAAGTTGCTGCTGCTGTTACATCAAGTGTACCATCACCAGCTCCTGTTGGTGTTAATGGGTCTCCATCAGCACCTGCTGTTAGCGCTATAGATAGAGTTGCTGTTCCACCTATCTGTATCCAAGCATACTGTCCGTCTGTTGGAGCAGATTGTAAAACACCAGCACCTATCTCTGCTGAATCAGATAAATCACTTGTTACTACATTTACTGCACCAGCAGAAGCACCAGATGGTGCATAGTAATAAGCAACTTGTCCACTTACTGCTGCAACACTTCCTGCACCAGTATCGTATTGAATATATTTGAATGTGTTACCACTTGCATCCATACCCTTTTGTCCGAGTGCAAATGTAGCAGTATCACTAACTTCAGTTACATCCATTCCTGTAATATAAGCCATAATGTTTTCTCCTTATTATGCTTGTATGATGCCTTGTCTTGCTCTGTTTGAACAGGTCATATTTCCTGCCCATACTACAGGCAATACCATAGCATCTTGGTTAACAGAAGCCTTCTCACCTAAAGGTGTAAATTCTCTACCTTGAGCTGAACGAAGGAATAAATAGTCCGTATTTAAGAAATACATCTTATTACTTGGACATTGGTCATCAAAGAACACAGGTGCGTTCATAAACATTAAGTTCATAAAGCCTGCACTAGCATTATCATCACTTGTAAATCTTTGGTTAGTCTGTAAAGAACTCCAATAGAAATTAAAGTAATTTGTATCTGCTACGATACAATCAGGAACATCAGCTCCTCTTGTAGTGCTTAACCAAAGTGTGTTCATAGCTGTTTGTATAGTAGTAGCACTAGCTGTAGGACCTTCTGTGCTAAAATCATACACTTGGTTCTGCCAGAATGTGTAAGTGGTAGAGTTAATACCACCAACTGTGTTTCCGACTGTGCCGGGAACAATCAACTGTAATCCACCTAGTTCTTTACCATCTGTACCAGTACCATCAGCATACAAAGATGTAGCCATAGTATTGTTTAATGTTTTTTCTAAGTTTCTTACTCTTGATTTTAGCAAGTTAAAAATTGCTTCTTTCCCAGAGTTTTCGACCTGTTCTAATCCAGATATAACCACATTACCAGCTAATTGCTTATAATTAAACTCAGCTGCTGTGAATACATTAGATGTAGATGTGTCTAATACTTCGTAACCACTATACCATTTTGCAGTTGAGTTAGTTGCATATTCTAATTCTTGCACAATGGTTCTACCAGTAGCTACTTGCTTGTTGCCTTTTGCATCAATATGACGTAGTAAGGCATTACTATTTGTTACGTTATCTGCTAGTGTTTTTGAGTAACCAGCAAGAGTAGTTGTAACGATTTCAGTAAATGTACTGTTAGGCGAAGTTGCCATAATATACCTCTCTATAAGTTAANGTTNNCCCACAACTCATTTAGCNACNCCNACTTTNTTAATTGATTCCATTAACAANGNATCTAAATCNNTAGCTTTAACNGAACCNGANGGNGGNGNAGTNGNNGNTCTNGGTCTNACTTTTTTAGCNTTTTCAACTGCNGCTTTTCTTNTNGCATCTTCTTCTGCTTTAGCTNNNTTNCTTTGNTTAGTCTAANGATTCNTTATANANTTCATCATCTAATCNTACNGCTTTAGCATAAGCATCTTCTAANCCTTTNGCTTCANNAGCATCAATTAAATTNCCCATTTTNNNTCTNACTTTNNNAAAATGTGGATATTTNAANTTGCCNTTNTCNTCTTTAGNNTNNGCAAANNTNNTTATTTGNTTTTCAGTTTGTTGTCTAGCNGATTGNAGATTTTGNTGTTTNAACTGATTTAANTCTGCNAGNATTGCTTGATTTTGTTGTTNTANTTGGGNAATTTGNGANTCTGTTTCNNATTCAACAGAATCACTGTCATAAGACGAAAGGTCAATACCATAACCTTGTGCTANTTGTTTGATTGCCATTTTTGGGTTATTTCTGAGNGCNANATCNGCATTNAGNAATCTTGATATATATTCTGCTTCACTAATACCACTTGCTGATATTTGCTGTCTCATTGGAGCTATAACTTTGTCTAATGATTCAAAACTTTTGCGTTGTTCGGCTACTTCTTGCGTCTTTCGTGTGTAATCAGCAGTCATCTCTTTATCACGTTTCAGCATATACTCCTGTGCATCACGAGGTAAATCCTTGAACTTGCTTCTTACTTCTTCTGACCAGTTTTTTGGAGCTTCTAGTGGAGGTTCTTGCGAATCCTGTCCATCAACTGCTGCGACTGGAGTGTCATCAGAAGGTTCTTCGGTAGAATCTTTGCTTTCTGATTCATTTTCAGTAGCTATCTGGTCTAATGATTCAGAATTAGATTCTTCAGAATTAGTTTCTTCCACTTCTTTTTGTGGAGTGTCAGGTNGANGAGNTTTTNTTNCTTCNTCTGTNGNNGGTGNTNCTTCNNTATTNNTCANNGCTTNATTNATTGCACCTTCCAAAACTGCATCTAAATTTGGTGCTTTTTCTGGTGCTGATTCCTGATTAGGAGTGCTTTCTTGTGTCATATTATCCTCTTTTATTGTTAATCATATTATCCCAAAATTTAGGTTTTGTAGAACTGGTATAATCATTTCCACATTGCCTGACATTATGTTTCCTTTCGTGTTCTCTTATTTGAGAACGACTGCCTATAACAGTTTTATCGATTGGAGACACAAATTCCTGTATATCACCCATAACCTGATGTGATTTTGTTCTTTTAGTTGCTTTTGTAGGTTTAAATGTGCATTTAGACCATTTTATATTATCATAATTATCTCTGTAGCTCATCTTTTGCTTCCTCATTCATTTTTTCTGCTATTTTCATATCGCTTTCAAGTAGCGCTAGTTCTTTTTTTGCTTCTGCTCTGGCTCGGCTTGATTGCGCTTCTGTAGAAACTTTATTACCAGAAGCTCTTTCTCTTGCTTGTATATCTGCTAGTTTACCTTGTTGTTTAAGTTGCTCTTTTGCCATTTCAGTTTGCATTTTTTGTGCTGCTATTCTTTCAGCTTCTGTAGGTTGTCTTCCAGCTTGTTTCATCATTTGTGCTTGTTGTAATAATGTAGCTTCCGTTCTATCAATAACATCTTCAAAGTTCCTACCAACTTTCCAAGCGCCCATCAAAAATCTTAATGCTTGAAAAGCGAGTGGCGTAAGGTCAGGTGATTTTGTTGCTATTCCTACTGCCCTTTCTAAATAGCTTCCAAATGATGATAAAAATTCTATTCTAGTTCTTTTTTCTTCTTCTTCGTTAGTAAAAACTGTAGCATCTGATTCAATATCTATAGAGTATCTACGCAATTTATCATCTCGCATTATTTGCATCATTTCTGGAGTAATTACTAATGCTGTCATAGCTGCTAAAGTTTCTGGTTCGTAGTGTTCTGCTATTATTTCTGCTTTTAATCTAAATAAATCTCTAATATATTCAGCAATTTCAGATTGTTTTTTGCGCATTCTCATACTACCAAACTGCGCTTTTAGTTGTTGTGCAGTTGCAGTTTCACTAGCTTTTGTAGAACCTCTTATTAAATCAGATATACCAGTAATTTGATAAATAGTATCTAACACTTGGTTTCTTTGTTGGTACAAACCAGCTAGAACTTGTGCTATAGGCGCTATATCTTCTTGTTGAAATACTTGTTGCAAACCACCTTTAGCTGCTAATTGTGAAAAATTTTCTGAAGGCACAAAATCATTATCACCAGCATCTGCTAAATGTGATAGTTCAGGTACAGAAGCATCGTATACACCTCTCCTTTTTAATCCTTCTATAAGATTGCTTATTCTCGTAGTAATCCTATCAAGTTCGTCAGCTTGGTCTTGATATAATGTAAATTCTGGAATAGGTATACTGGTTTCATTAGTTCTAATTGCTACTAATGAATCAGGACAAGGAAAAAAGTTTTCAAGTTCATAAGGGTCTTCATCTTCAGCTAATACTTCATTATATCCTTTTGATATAAAAAATCTTTTTCTAGTATATTTATCCCAAATTTCCCATACCTCTGCTCTGGAGAATATTTCGGAATATTCTTCCTGATAGCCTTCAGTTGGCTCAGGAGACCAATTTAATGGAATATCACGAGCATTTTTAAATCCTTTTTCAATTAATTCATCTCTAGTAAGTAAATGCCTTCTAGCTTTCCAATATACATCTTCAGGTCTTTTAGCTGGGCTTTCTCTATAATCTTCCCAATTAACATATTGAAAATAACATCTTTGGTCAGCTATACGTTCTTCCTCTTTATCAATCATTACCATATTGCCATCATCATCAATTGATTCCATTTGCACAGTTTCTTTGACAAAAATAGGTTCGTATACAACCCAAACAACACCTCTGCCGGGCAAAAGATAATCTTCTATAGCTGCTTTGATAGGTTTGTCTGCTGAATATACTTCGTTTCCATATTCTAATGCTCTTTCTAATACTATTGCAACTTGCCTAGTTATAGGATTATTGTCATTATATCTTCTACGCACATCTGCTTTTGGCATACGAGCAAATAAAGCGCCTTTCATTGTTTCTGTATTAGACCATAAGATATTAAATTGTTTATATAGTCCAGCGCCATAGGTATCGGCATCTCTTTCATCTCTATATCGAGATACTACATTTCTTCCTCTTTCACGCCAATCTTTTTCAGTTTCATCAGCAGTTTCAAGTTCCATCTGCCAATATCTTGCAGTGCCTTGTAGTTTAACTGTTTCTTTTCTAGTTTCTGCCATAAGTTCCTCTTATTTTTTGTATCATAGTTCCGTCCCTATTTATGACATTTTTTAATTTTCTAACTAATTCCATATGTTCTTCTTCAGTTAAATCTCTATTACCTTCATATCTTGTTGTATAAGGCATAGTTTCAAAAAAATTTTTTTCCATAGCCATATCAGTAAGCCTATCTTCATTCTCAATAATTTTTCCAGTTTCATTATCATAGCTAGGAACAGCATACAACCTATCAGGTTGTTCTGGATTAACTGCTCCTCTTATATATACAGTTGTAGGATTACCTTGTTCATCAAACATTAAGTTTTTATTAATAGAATCTTGATGATATTGTAGTAAATTATTTTCTCTTTTTAACATATCAATCATCATTTGTTTTTCTTCATCGGTCATTTTATTTTTTCTTATTTTTTTTATTTTTTGATGCTATAATTTTTTTCTTCAATGCTGTAGGTAAATTTTTTTGCTTACCTTTTAAAGCACCATTCATAGGTTTCTTTTTTTTACCATAAGCCATAATTATATCCTTTTTTCTGGTTTATTACGTTGTTCTCTATCGTGCATATCTATCATTTCATCTAGTGTAGGTGTTCGTACTAATTCTTTCATAATATCTGGTTCTTTTTCTTTGGGTCTTATATTTTTGTAAGACATAGCTAAATACCTAAAACTATCACTGCCGTGAGATGCCCAGTTATGTAAAGGGTTTTTTCTAAAAACTCTTTTAGTATCGTCCCATTCTCTCTGATAATTTCTCAAAGCATTTAATCCGTTTTCACATCTCTTAACATCAAAATAACATTTTGGCAACAATAATCGTACTGCATTGATTCCGTCATCTATTTTATGACTTGGTACTATGCGTGGGCGTCTTCCCATATTTATTAAAGTTTCTGCTCTAGTTCTACCAGTTCCTAGCTCTCTTACTTTAGCATCGTGAGGCAAATAATCATCACCCCAATATTCTACATTCATTTCTTCCATAACTTTAACATAATGGTCTAAACCAACACCAGCGCTTTCATAATAATCAAAAACTCTTACTTCGCCCATTGTTACTTGAAAAAACCATAAAGCACAACTATCAGATATTCCTAAATCCCAAGCAACGTGAACTGGTAATGCTGGGTCTCTTTCTACTTTTGTAATTCTACCTTCTTGTTCTGCTTCTATTATCAAGTTACCATAATATGAACCTTTGATAGCTGCTGCCCAAGAACATTCAAACTCTTGCATATATTCATCTTCACCCATTTGTTTTTTTGCTGCTTCTAATTCAACTGGGTCTACTACTCCTGTTTCACTTGCACGATAAATTGCTCTATGCCATTCGCTATCGTGTTTTGCATCTTCATATAATTGCCAAAATTGATTTCTACCTTTAGGAGTACCAATAAATATCGCCCAACCTTTTCTATCAGTAAGCGCAGGTCGTATCACCTCACTCCACATTCTAGGAGACATATCAGCATACTCATCTAAAACACAACCATCTAAAAATATTCCTCTCAAAGCATCAGGGTCATCACCTGCTCCATACAATCTTATACGACTACCATTTATTAAATCAACACGAAGTTCTGATTGGTTTATTTTCGTTCCGGGAATATCTTTTGTATAATATAATAAATAATCCCAAGCCACAGCTTTTGCTTGTCGATAGTAAGGCGCTATGTATGCAAATCTACCATCGTTTCTTTCTGTTTTTATTTCTAATGCTTTTCTTAATATTTCTGTAATAGCATAAACTGATTTACCCCACCTTCTATGTGATACACATATTTTAAATCTTTTTTGGTTTTTGTGTAGTTCGGCTTGTTGTGGTCTCGGTGTGTAAGGAATGGTAATATGCATAGGGAACACTTACCAATTCTTACACGACCAATATCGAGCAGTAAGTTTATTTGGTGGAGATGTATCACATTTATGTCTTGCTCGAAAACTTTTTCTTCTTGCTGGGCTACTTTTTTTTATTTTCATATTTGGGTCGCCAAACCTTATCAGTTTTGTTTTGCCTTTGTTTCTTGCTAATACTGCAAATTTTTTTGGACCATTAGGAGTTCTTTTAGGCTTATTGTAACCAGAGAATCTTTCTCCTCTATATTCTATAGCCATTGTTTATCCTTTTTTTGCTTTTACTTTTGCTCTTTTTGATAACTCACTAAAATGAAATAATTTTACACTTGTTTTGCCGTGAGTTTTACCTGAATGTAAATCTCCATTAGGCATTTTATGCGTGTTGCCTTTGAAAAGTGTACCATCTCTTTTATAGTGTTTAACACCTTTCATTAGGCGCTCATTTTCTTTTTAGTTTTCTTTTTAGCTTTTTTGTTTTTGTTACCCATTACTATTTTGACTTTTTTAGTCATTTTTTTTCCGTATGTTCCTTTACCACCTGGCATTGTATTATCCTTTCTTTGTTGTTTTCTTTTTTGATTTTTTTCTTTTTTCGCTAGCTGCTATTTTTTTGAATATTCCTTTAGCTGGGGCTCCCTTGCTCCCGGGTGTTCGCATTTTTTCTCCTGAGCCTGCTTTTATTCTTTTTCTCTTTGCGTGAATATTTGCATATAATCCTCTTTTTGCCATAATCACTCCTTTTTGTGAGTAATCTTATCGTTTATTATTTCTGCGTCAACTACTTTTTTATCTGGCTCTAAATTAAAGCTCACTGAAATATTGTTAGGCAATCCTTCGTGTTCAACTTTTTCTGTAAAACCAGCTTTCGTTTTTGCTAAAAATATTGCTGAAATCGTATCGCCTTTCATAGCTTTTTTATATAGTTGGCTTCCTATTGCCATAGTCAATTTTTCTTTACCTGTTTCTAATGCGTTTTGAAAATGTTTCCTTAATGTTTTCGGACTGCAACCTACTAGCTTTGCTATTTGTTCGTGTGTCAAGCCAAAAGCTACTCCGAGTGAACATATCCTTTCCATTTCTGGTGTTGGTTCAAAATTAGGTCTTCCAGCTTCTTTCATTTTTTTTTCCTTTTAATTACTAAATCCCACATACCATTTTTTCTTAAAACTTTTTTGAAGTATTGTGGGTATTTTTTATACAACCATTCAGTAGCTGCTTTTTCTCCTTCTATGTTTCTGGAAACTTGATGACCACCTTCACCTCCCCAGTAAGTACTGGTGGGCGCTATATAGTTAAATCTTGCTATACTTTTATCTGCTAAAAAATATTTGATTGTCATTTCGTGGCTTTCTTTTCCTGCTGTAAAATTTTTCCTAGCTTCACATTCTTCACCCTCATCTCTAAATATATCGTGATTATTTACAGTGCCACTTATGTTAGCAACTATATATCTCAAATCAAAAGTAATTACATTTTTCATAAAATACGGATTATCAACTGGGTATGTGCCAAAATATCTAGTTTTATTTTTATTGCAAATATCAAAAGCAAAATTTATAAAACTATCTAAATCATTTATTTCTGTTAATACTTTATCATTGACTTTCATTTTTATAGATTTTAAATCATCATCTAGCATAAATAAATTTTCACCTATCTTATGTGTTTTTTGTATAAAGTTCCTTTGTTGTGGTAATCCTCTTTTGCCTATAATTATTTCTGCATAACTATTTTTATCTATTGTGTTTTCATATAGTTCTTTTTCTTCTTTATTGGCTACATATATAAAAATATTTTTAGCGTTGATGTTTGTTTTTTTTAAATATGCCATTGTTTTATTTTTAAGAGTTTCAGCTCTTTTATAGGTTGGTATTATTAATTTATACATTTAACCCTTTAAAATTTTTTCTATTTTTTACTATATCTAGTTCTTCTTTACTGCTTCCACATTTATCCATATTTTTTCTATAATAACAAACTAGACTTATTCTTTCGTATGGTTTTTTTGCTACTATAGGTAAATTGCCGTGCCATTCGTGAACATTGAAAAAGCATACGTCAGTATTTCTTACATCAAAGCCTATGCCATATCTAGGTAAACAAGTTTCACCTCCTTTATATTCTCCAGCTTGTAAAACTGCTATGTTACCTAATCCCTTTTCATAATCTCCAGCATCAACGTGTATTGCTGTTCTAAAATTTTTGTTTACTGTAACTGTGGTAAAAACTGTTCCTTCTATTTTAAAATCATTATGCGTTCTATCTATAGCTTTTTTTTGCTCTTCGTATCTATCAGGCGATGCTTTTTTAAATTCATCAGAAATAGCTTGTATATATTTTTTACTTTTGATATAATTCGGAAAATTTTTTTCTGTCCAAGCAGTTTGTCTGCAATATGGAAATCTTACATTTCTATCGAAGTAACCTATGATTCCACTCTTAACGTGTTGCGCTCTTGCTACGCTATCAAGCGTTCCATCTTTTTTAACTACTGTAAATCTTTTTTGAGGTTTACCACTTTCAAGCCTTTGTCCTTTGATAGTAGTATTTTCTAGTGGGTGGTGAAAACCAGCTGCGTCTCCTCTATTATTTGTTCCTGTAGCTGCTGTTCGTAAAGCATAATATGCAGTTTTGCATAAGTTAGCAGGGATTACATTTTTTCTAAAAAAAAATAAAGGTTCGCCTTGTTCGTCATAAGCATCACAATTATAATTTATAATAGTGTGTATTTCACTTTCTTTTACAAAAGTTCCTGACCTTTTAGCAAAGGATTTATAATCAGTTTGCGCTTTTACTTTTAATAACTTTGTATTCATCTTCAATTACTTTATAAACTACATCAGATAAATTATCTAATTTATAGTGTTCTTGTATTATGGTACACATTTCCCTAAAAAGCAGTTCCGTATCAGTATCATAAAATAATTGTACTAATTTTACGTTGCTGGGCGCAAAATTGGTTACTGAATCCTCAAGCATATCTTCTTCTATATTATCACTAGCAAAGTTTAATAGTTCGTCTGTAGTGAGCTTATTTATATCCTCAAGGCTAAAACCTGTCAGGTTCATATCAAAATCAGCGTCAGCTAAATCTAATAATTCGCTTTTTAAAAGATTTTTATCCCAGTCGGCATATTCTGCTGATTTATTATCCATAATACGATATGCCTTTTTTTGTGCGTCAGTTAAGCCTAGCGCCTTATGAATAGGCACTTTTTTTAAGCCAAGCTCTTTAGCTGCAAGCAATCTAGTATGCCCTACGAGTATTATGTTATTTTCATCTACCACTATAGGTTGCCTAAAACCAAACTCTTTAATGCTATCTTTTATTTTAGCTACAGCGTGTATATTCTTACGAGGGTTCTTATCATAGTTTATAAGAGTATCAGGATTTACTAATTCTATTTTCATATCTCTCCTAGATGGTTAGTTGCTTTTTTATTTATCAAAAAATTATATAGTTGTCAAATTATTGTTATGGTTAATAGTGGTTTAGTATATAACCCTACCTAACCCCCCAAGCCGTCTTGGCATCGCAATCTAAAAAACTTTTTTTGGCAAGGGTCCCCTTATAGCTTTATATATCACCATAAGCAATTCTAATTAGTTTTAAGCGTCATACAATCACATTAAGGTACATTAGTATATAACTATGCCTTTATTATTGTGTGGGCTTACCCTAGCCTGTAACTGATGGTTTGGTTTCGTACCTCATTTGAGCTATTTTTGTTCTCCCTTTTTTGTTGGGGTAGTAATAGGCGATTTTGCTTTCCAGCACTCCTACCCTTAAATAAGCGCCTATCAAACTAATTAACTTCATAGATTACCTTCCTTATATATATTCTTTAACTTTAACTTTATTATTGATGTAGCAAAGGCTATGACAAACGCATAGCAGATGATAAACAAAGGTATAGCAAAACCTTATGTTTGTTAATTCAATACTAATATTTAATATTCAAACAATTATAAGAGTATTAGTGTATAGTTGCTTATATGCCTAGTATATACCATTTATAGCTTATGTAATGACCGCAGCCTGTCGCAGCGCTATTTTCCTAGGGATTATTACCCTTTTACGCTATAGCAATAAACTTTACTAATAGTAACAAATAGTTCTTTACTAATAGTAAATAAATATGATATCATTAGTTATAAATTAAAAAGGAGCTAAATATATGTTAACTAAACTAAAAAAAGTAGAATATCAAATTACTCATATCAAAGCTAGTATTGCTGAGTATCATAGGCTAGGTACTGTCAATAGTAATAAGCCTATTATTGATATGTTAAATCGTAAACTTGCTAAACTTCAGCAGTTATCTATTACTAATCCTATCACTCATAAGGAGATATAAATGAGCTATACTACTAATATAATAAAAGAAGTTTCTGCTACCATACTTGCTGATATGGAAAAATATGGTAGCGATTGGGATAAACCTTGGCGTGATATGATGGCTAAAAGCTATCCTATGAATCACGCTACCCAAAAAGAATATACTGGGTTCAATATTTTATGGCTATCATTAGCGTGTCACTATAAAGGCTACACGAATAATGCTTGGGCGACCTATAAGCAGTGGAGTAAATTAGGCGCTACTGTAAAAAAAGGTGAAAAGTCTACTAGAGTATTTTATTGGGAGCTTAAAAGGTTTGAAGATAAAAATAATGTAGATGAAAATGGCGACCCTGAAATTAAATCACGCTGGTTTTTAAAAGTATGGAATGTATTTAATGTAGCGCAAGTTGATGGTATTAAATTACCAAAGCCTAAAAAAATAATCAACAAAGTTAAAAGCGTGAAACGTGCCGAGCAGTATATTGCAAATACTAAAGCTGTAATTCAAATAGGAGGTAACCGAGCCTGTTATTCACCTGTATTAGATTATATCAATATGCCTAGTAAGGCGCAGTTCAAAGATACGAAAACTGCAAAGGCAAGTGAAAATTATTATAGCACTTTATTGCACGAGCTGGTTCATTGGACTGGGCATAAAGATAGATGTAAAAGAGATTTTAGTAAATCATTCGGTTCTAAAGAATATGCTATGGAAGAGTTAGTAGCTGAAACTGGTTCAGCTATGTTATGTGTTATGTTAGGTGTTAGCAAAAGTCCTCGACCTGACCACGCTAAATATCTCAATCATTGGAAAGAGGTTATCAAAAATAATCCTAGAGCAATATTTTCAGCTTTCAGTAAAAGCAGTCAAGCTATAGAGTTTTTAAATAACTTACAACCTAGCGCTAAAAAGGAAGTGGCTTGATTGCTACTTCCTATATTTACTCTTTACTAATAGTAAAAAGTATGATAGTCTATAATAAAAGGAGCTATTATGATAAAAAATAAAAAACTATATTTAGTAATGTACCCTGATAAAGATACTGAATATTGGTATGTAACTAAAAATCAATTATTTAGTCAATTAAGTAGACTTAAAAATTTATATAATGATAATATTATTTATTCAGAAATAACTAATCAAAAAATTTTAAAAATAAAAATTACTAAAAGGAGCTATATATGAAAAATATATTTATAACTAAAAATATTAAAAGTGATTTAATTACAGTAAGTAAAATTGAGTTCGGTGGTGATAAAACTATCAAAAGCAGCGCTATACTAAATAGACTTATTGATATTTGGGATAATACCTCTAATAAAGTAAAAACTAATATAATAAAATGTGAGTGTTATAATATAGGTTTAAGTATTAATAAATTAGGAGAACCGAAATCAAGTATAAGTTTTGGTAAATATAATAATTTTGTTTGTGATAAATACTTTAATTTCAAAGGTAATTTACCTTCTATCTTTCAATGGGGTAATAGTAAAGCTATAAATATTTTATTAGTAAATTATTTTAGTGAAAGGTAAAAAGTATGAATATATTTGTATTAAATAATGACCCTGTCAAATCAGCTAAAATGATGTGCGATAAACATATTGTAAAAATGCCGTTAGAATCTGCTCAAATGTTATGTAGCGTTTGGCATAGGTTTGACTTACATAATGTGCCTTATAAGGAAGCATTTAAAAAACACCCTTGTACTTTATGGGCTGGTGATGACGCAGCTCACTATGATTGGCTATATATCCACGCATTAGCGCTGTGTTCAGAGTACACTAAACGATACGGCAAGGTTCATAGCTGTCAAAAGGTTATTACTGCTGTATCACATCACCCAGTATATCATAGTAGTAAAAATTTACTTAAGCTAAAACACCCTCAATGTATGCCTGATGACTATAAAAACGACTGTAGCGTGGTAGCATATCAAACATATTACTATTATGCTAAATATAAATCAGGCATAGCCACTTGGAAAAAGCTAAATAATATGCCTAGTTTCATAAAAACCTGGAGCAAAGGCGCTACAACTAGGAGTTTTAATTGATTTTACAGATAGTAAATATACTCTTTACTTAATGTAAAATATATGATATTCTTAATTATAATAAAAAAAGGAGCTAAAATGAAAAAACTTACTAAAAAACAAAAAGCCTATTTTGATAATACTGGTGTTAATCCAGTTGAAGAAGGAAAAATCAAAATTCAAATATATAAAAATAAAATACAAGTAGAAAAAAATGCACTTGCTTATTTTATTAATTTACTAAAACTTCCATTGTATAAATTTATTCAAATAAGTGATTGGGATTTGAAAAGTATAAATATTGAAATAGCTGATATACGAAACAGGCTTAAAGATTATAGAAAAGATGTTGCGTATTATACTAATAAATCTTTATATAAGGAGAGCGCTTAATGTCTATTTATTCACAATATAATCTTACCCCAATACAACAAGAAATTATTGAGAGTATGGTTGATGAGCATAATTGGCTCATCAATCGTGTTCCTGATGATGACGAAAGGTTTTCTGCTATTTATATTCAAGCTGATGATATGGCTAAAGAATTAAAAATGGACAGAGAAGAATTTTGGACAATATTTTTTAACTAAAAAGGAGCTTAATATGAGTTTAACAACTAATGAATTAATAAAAGTTATAGACCAACTAAAAGATTATGTTGCTATAGCTAAACAACGAAACGATATTATCAATGATGATAAACCTTACCCAATAGAAAAGAGAATTGAATTATTGAGAATTAATAATCAAGCTAATGATTCTATGAAAAAAATTATTGATAATTTGATAAACTATGTAGAAGAAGAAGATAGATATTGGAATCAACAAGCTGACTTAGAAAGGGAGGTGAAAAGTGAAAGTAATTAAATCTATATTTAAAATGAAACAATCAGAATATCTTGATGCTATAAGTAGAGCAAAACAAAGAACAAGCATTAAGAATAGTTTTTATGTATTACAGTTAATAGATGAAATTAAAAAACAAAAATGGGAGAAAAATTTTTGGCTTGAAAAATATAAAAATATTAAAAAGGAGAGTAAAAATGCTAATAGCAAAGTAAAAAAATGCCAGAACTAGATATTAAAAATATTAATGGTGGTTATAGCTAAATTAATTTTTGATACGGATTTATTTATGTATAAATTAATTACTTTAAAAAATGGTGTTCAACAAATACGAGAAATATTATCGCCTTCAAAAGCGATAAACGAATTTAAGGCGCTAAAGTGATGTATGTTCTTGTAGCAGTATATGGCTCATTGATGCTGTTATACTGCTACCTTTATTTAATAAGTATGTGAGAGTGTAATGACTAAAAAAATAATAAAATTTGAAACTAAAAAAGAAGGCAAAGTCAACTTATTATCCAGAGCAGTTTTAGTAAAAGCTGATAAAAAAAAGATGAAGCTGCTACCGATTCTTACTCTTAACTATTTTAAACGAGGTAAAAAAAATGAAGATTAGAAAATTTAATAATATAGAAATAAAATTTAGCGCTGGTAATCATAGATATTATGTTAATGATGATGGTAAAAAAATATCACCATCAAGCGTAAGTGGTATCATAAAAGGTGATGATGGTTTCGGTATAGGCGCTATGGCTGGTCGTAAAAATTATTTAGAAACTTTAGTAGAGGAGTTGCCTAACTCTGGTTTGTTAAGAGTAAATGACCTTACAGACTTGCAAGAAAAGTTATTTGAAATAAAAAAAATAGCAGAACAAAAATGGAAAAACGAAGCTATGATAGGCACGATTATTCATAATTTTTGTGAAAATTTTTTAAAAGGTGTTATGTCAGAAACTGGTTATCATAAAGGGCACGATGAAAGAGATAATCAAGTACGATTAATGCAATATGCGCTTTATGAATATCTAAATAAAAGTGTTAGAAAAGTACACGCTGTAGAATATTTAGTTTATGATAATAGTATTTTGCCCTATGCTGGACAGTTTGATTGCTGGATAGACCACGCAAAATATGGTGAGTGTATAATAGATTGGAAAACAGTCACTAAAAAATCTGTAGGAACTAAATGGCGCATTCAACTATGTGGATATATGTATGCACTTTGTAATGAACTAGGTAGAGAGCCATTCAATAGATTAATTGTAGCTATAGATAAAGAAACAAAAGAGATAAAAGAGTATCTTTATGATGTTGATAGCTATGTAAGAGATTTGGAAGTATGGAAAAATTACTTGCAAATACATCATTTTTTAAAAGCTAAAAATGATGATTAAAGGAGCTTTTATTAATATGGCATTGATAGGGTTTAGAGTAGCTCCTTGCCCTTTATTCAATGCCACCCTAAAAGGAGATAAATATGCAGATTACAGTAAGTAAACTTGAAGCACCCATTCCACCAAGTGCAGATAATAATGGTAGAAAGTCTTACAGAATTACGACTGCTGATAATGTAAAGTATTTTGCTAAAGCTACAAGTGGTATTGCTCAAGTACAAGAAGGCGATATGATAGATATAGAGTATTCGCCTGACCAACACGGAAACAAATGGATTAACAAGTTTGACCCTATTAAAGATGTAAATGCTGATATGCAAAAGATAAAGGAAACTTTTCCTGATAGTAAAATAAATGGAGTGTATGATGGCGGTGTTAGTTCTAACCCAACTATGACACCAAAAGATTTTTTAATAGTGTTGCAAAGTTGTGTTAATCGACAAGCTGACTGGACACCACAACAAAAATTAAAATTTATATTAGATAATTATTTTAATGGTGTTGTAAATACTCATAAAACATTAGATGAAGGAAATAGTTATTAATGGCTAAAAGGTATGTTAATAAAAAACATTTAATGTGGGTTACAGAATTAGATTGTTGCATAAAAGAACATTACGATAATTTAAGAATGATGGGTATAGCACCTAAACAAATATCAGAATGTAGCGACTTTTATAATATACAAGCACACCATCTACTCAAACCTTTTTATTCATCAAGAGGTATGGGTTTGAAAGCTAGTGATAAAGATGTAATTCCTTTGTGTGAAAAGCATCATAGGGAGTTACATCTTTGTGGTAATGAATATAATTTTTTTCAAGAAGTAGTTTTTAATTCAAGGTTTGGCATTCTTACTGTTCAAAAAGTTTGGAGTGCTAGTCCTTATAACAAGGAGGAAAATAATGACAGAATACAGAAAGCTAACGCAAAAAGAATTAGTGCTAAAACATTTGGAAGAAAACAAAAAAATAAATCCACTTGAAGCACTTAATTTGTATGGCAGTTTTAGATTAGGCGCTATCATACACGTGTTAAGACAAGAAGGGTATGATATAGAAACTAAATCTAAAAGTAACGGAGTAAAAAGAAATCATTTTGCAGAATATCATTTGAAAGTAGCAGATAATGATTAGTAGAGAGTGGCTGCTATCTGTTTCCTATTCTGGTAAATATAAATGCCCAGAGTGTAGTCATACTAGGAAAAATAAAAGGGATAGGAGTTTAAGTATAACTAAAAAAACTGATGGTGTAGTTTATTATTGTCATCATTGTAACATAAGTGGAGGTGAATATTATGAAAGAGATTTCGAAGAATATAATAGAGTTCGCAGAGAAAAGGAAAATAAGCAAAAAAACTCTTACGGATTTAAAAATAGAAAGTGGACTGGCACAGTTTGGTAATGAAAAGCACGAAAGTATTGTTTTCGGTTACTATAATAATGAAGGCGAAAGAGTAAACTACAAAGCTAGAGCCATTCACGAAAAACTTTTCAAGCAACAAAAGGGTGGCGAACAAAGATTTTATAATTTAGATAATGTATTAAAGTCTAATAACCTTGCTAACAATACTATATTTATTGTAGAAGGTGAGTTTGATGCACTAGCGCTATATGAAGGTGGCTATCCTATTGATACTATATTGAGTGTTCCTACTGGCGCTGTTGCTAGTCCTACTGAAGACCCTCAAACTCAAAGAAAATATAAATATGTATTAGACGCATTAGAGCAAGGACTTGATAAAGCTAATTGTTTTGTGTTACTCACCGATAATGATGAAAGTGGTTTAGCTTTGCGTCAAGATTTAGCAAGTATTCTTGGGTATGGTAAATGTAAATATTATGATTTTCCAAAAGATATAAAAGATGCTAATGAAGCGTTAATTGCTTGGGGCAAGGAAGATATTAGATGGCAAATAAATGAAGGCTTAAATGACTTTCCTATAGAGGGTGTGTATGGTTTAGATGATATACCAGACCCACCTAAAGTAAAATTATTTAATCCTAAAATAAAAGCGTGGGACGATAAATTTATGCTAGGCGCTGGTATGGTTTCTGTTTTTACAGGGTTTCCCGGACACGGAAAAACATCTTTTGCTATACAGCTATGGACTAATATTGCTAAAGAATATAATTGTACGATTGGTATGTTTAGTGGTGAAACGAGAGTAAAGCCTTATGTCCGTAGAAATATAAGAACATTTTATCATACTAAATTAGAATGGAGAATGACTGATGAGGAAAAGCAAGAAGCTGATGATTTTATACGACAACAATTTATATTTCTTAATCACCCTAATAATAGTCCTAACTTTGACTGGGTGTGTGATAAAATATCCGATATGAAAGCAAGGTTCGGTATATCTGCTTTTATACTTGACCCTTGGAATAAATTAGATATGCCTGATTTTACGAAAGGTAGTGAAACTCAATGGATAGGTCGTAGCCTTGATTATCTAACTTCGTTAGCGAAACATTTAGATATTCATATAATGATACTGGCTCACCCTAGTAAGCCTGATGCAAAAATGAGTAATGCACCACCTAGCGCCTATTCTATTGCTGGTAGCGCTCATTGGAATAATAAGCCTGACCATATATTCAGTTTATGGAGAGATAAGTTTGAAAACGAAGATGGTTCAAGAAATACAGAAGCTATGTTTACTGTATGCAAAACTAGATACGAAGAACTTGGTTATCCTAGAATATTAGATGTATATATGAATCTTGATACTGGTTGTTTTGAAGGGTTAAATAAAAGCTATGGGTAAATATGTAATTAATTATAAAATGGAGTTTAAAACTAGACCAACTAAAGCTGAAGTAGAAAGTAAACTATTTGAACTAATTAGAGATGGTTTTAGTTTAAGAACAGTTGAAGAGCAAGATGAATACATAAAAGCAAAAGAAATAAGAGAAAAGAAAAGTGGCTAGAAAAAAACCTATACATAAAGATGGTACTAATAACCATTGGAAAAAACTTATACATCATAAGTTGTGTAGCTTTTGTGATAATGTCGCAGCTCATTATCATAAATTTAAATTTTACTGCGAAGAATGTTATCAAAAATTAATTAAGAAAGGAAAAAAATGATACTTGAACAAATAATAGAAAAGAAAAAAATATCTAAATCACAGTTAGCTAAAGATTTAGATATATCAGAAACAATGGTTACATTACTGTTTCAAGGCAAAAGAAACTTGAGTGTAAAGCTAATCAAAAAAATAAGAGATAAATACAATTTATCTTGGTCAAAAATAATGGAGGAGTAATGAAAGAAAAATTATTTTATTTTCCGTTTTACCCAGCTGATTGGCTTGCAGATACTTCTGTATTAACTTTAGAGGAAAAAGGCGCTTATATAACCCTAATAGCTACAATGTATCTACAAGATGATTGTAGCCTATTTAAAAGGCATATTCCTAATATACTTGGCATAAGAGATAATAAAAAGTATCAAAAATTAATGGTTAATATAGCTCCTTTATTAATTGATAATGGCGATAAAGTATCTCAAAAAAGGATAAAAGAGATAAAAACTAAAATTAAGGATATAGTAGAAAAGAAAAGCAAGGCTGGTAAGCTAGGCGCTAAAGGCAGATGGGGTAAAAAAATGAAAGTTTATACAAATAAAAATATTGATAAATTTTCAACTGTGTCTGCTAAAGATAAAGCTAGGAAAATATTAAATGATGGTTATGAATAACGAACTAGAGCCTATTCACAACATATAGTAAAATATCCACAAGTTATTAACACTTGTTTTTATTTTTAAATCTCTAGTTCGTGTAAAATAATATATATAACCTTACAGCAAAAACAAGTTTATTCTTCTTCTAATATCCAATTATTTAATTGTTTTTTATATTCTAAATATAATTCTGTATCTGCAAACTCTCTACCTTCGTTCATACATATCATAAAATATTTAGGGTCATATACTAAACAAGTGCCATCATCATATTCTAAATTATGTGCATATACTTTATTTGTTACAGATACAAAAAATTTAAGAGTTATACCTACAGCTACACCAATAAACGCTAGTGTTACTACAGTAATCAAACCATATTTAATGTATTCTGCTATCTCTTGTTGTTTTTTTAGTTTAGCTGCTCTTGCTTCTTTGATGGCTTGTTTTTGTGCATCTATTCTTTTTTTTCTTTCTTGTAGTATGTATTCCCAAGTTCCCGGTCCGAACCTTAAATTGACAAGATTACGGACATCATTTAAATGTTCTCTGGCTAATTTAGCATCAATAATTTCTTGAGCAACTGTTCCTACTGCAAATGGGTCTGCTCCTGATTTATCTCTTGCTTTTATAACTTGTTGTTCACCAGTCATAGCTTTATCTATATGACCAATGATGTCACCTATATCATTACAGGTTTCTATATTTTGTTTTATGAAGTCTACACTTTTTTTTACAAGCGCTATGCCAGTTAATACAGCAGTTACAGGTTCAACCATTTTGCTTCTCAATGAACCTGTCAAGTTTGTTTTCTATTCTTAAAACTAACTCCTTGATTTCTCTAGTTTCATTGTGAAGCTCGGATTTTGTGGCATAATCTTTAGCTAAATCTTCTCTTGTTTTATTTAGAAGTATTTGTAATCTTTTAACTTCTGAAAACATTTTAGAAAATGCCCAAGCAAATGGTCCTAAAACCACAGTAATAATTACATTCCATACCATCATAGGGTCAAGATTCATACCACTCGCCTTTACGCATCATTTGTGATAAACGGATTGCTCTTTGACCTACTTGTTTCGCCCATTTAGAATCTAACATTTCATTTGCAGCCTTTTCCCAATCTTCGTTTTGTATCGCAGCAAATGTTTTTACCCAAGTATTAGCATTAAATGTACTAACACCCATATTAAATACCATATCTAAAATTACAGCTTGTCTTACTTCATCTAATTTTTCAAGAAATGTCCAATGTTCTACTTCTTTGAGTATTCTGTCTACATCATTCTGTAATAAATACCTTGCTTCTTCTTCGGTTATACCTATATCTTCTATATTTCTTCCTATGCCTATGGTTAGCTTGTCAGACGTGCATTTATATGGCTTTAGCTCTAATCCTTCGTGTAGAGTTATCATATCCAATAATTTTTCTCTGTTCATTATTTTTTAAATTGTCCTATAGATTTTAAACCGAAACTTGCACCAATACTTGCAAGAATACCCCAGCTTAACCAATCAGGACAATCCTCCCTTAAAAATTTAAATCCATCAGATAAATATGGCTGACAAGCTGGTACAAAACAAGCGATAATTATACCACAAAAAAGCAAAGTCCATAGCTCGTCTTTCCACGATGATGCTGATGCGTCCATAGCCTTTTCTTCCCAGTTAGCATCGCTTTGTACTCTTTTAACTTGTGCTTGTATTTTAGCCACTTCTAACTTTTGTTTTTCTTCAGCTTTTTTTTGTCTACCTTTTAACCAAGTACCTGCTAAATTTGCTATCGGTGTAATAAATTGTAATGCCATAATATCTCCTAATCTGCACTAAATGTTCCCATACTACTCCATAACGAACCGGGAACTGTTGTGCCATTTTGTTTACCTAATTGTGCCATAGATTGATTTACATTTACAAATGGTCCTTTACCCCAACTAGATACATCCCATTGTGCATTATCCCAAGAGCTACCTTGTGCATTAGTATAAGCTAACATTCTTTCAGAAAATGTACCTGTGGTTATACCAGCTTCTTCAAAGGTTTTCATCCAATCTTCATTGTATGTACCATTTGTATCTGAAGCATCTCTGCAACTCTTTTGTCTTAATGATTGCTGTGTCATGGTGTAAATGTTCCCATACTTGAATAGTTAGCATCACCTTGATCTACTGCTAATGCTTGTAATGCTTTATTTAAATCTGTATGAGAACTACCTAGTTTATTATTAATATAAGCTAGTAATCTTTCATTATAAGTTCCTGCACCAATACTTCTTGCATTAAATAAAGCTAACCAATCTTCGTTAAATGTACCTGTAGTAGAAGTAACTCCTCTTACAGATGCTTGTTTTGCTTCTGGGTTTGTTGCCATTAGCTATCCTTTCTAGGTCTACCTCTTTTGCTCTTTTTCTTAAATAAACCTTTTATTTTATCTAATATACGTTTTAACTGTGTCATCATCTGTCCACCTATTTACTCTTGCTACTGTATTTACTGATGTAATTTCTCCATTACTATCATAGTTATATGTATCTTGATATAATGCTTTAAATGCTGTCATATCACTTGCACCATCTATAGCTGTTTCTATATCACTACAATCGGTTCTAATAGCTGCTACATAAGTACTAACTGCACTTGGTATAGCTTTACTGCTATCGTATATTGACCTCTCTACAAGCCAATTAAAACGACTTATAAAGCTATTTGCTTGTTGCTTTGCTTTTTCTTTTGCTTGTGTTTTTAAACCATAAATAATTACTTGGTTTCCATCTGCATCAGTAATGTTATTACCATCTTCATCAACAGCATTTGCATCTGCTAGTGCTTTATCTGTTATAGTATATGCAGTAGTTACTTTTTTATTACTAACACTAAAAGTGTAGGTTGCTTGTGATGTATTTTGAAATCTGTCATCACCTTTTGTTCCACTATCTTCTACTTGATATATTCCTATTGCATTTAAATCTGTCCAAGACCAAGTTGTAAATATTCTCCTTGAATGTTGCACATCATTAATTGTTATATTGCGTGGAAAACGTATAATCTCTGCTATACTGTTATCACTATTTATTAAAGCCCACATATTATTTCACCTCCTAAAAAGTATTGTTATATTTGAATGGAACGTCACCCCATGCTCCATAAAGTATTGTATTTCCAGATTGGTTTGTATCAGAATCAGTCCCTCTTATTTTAAAACCATTTGATAAAATATCTACACCTCTAGCACTTGAATCATATTCTGCTTGTGTTTCATCCCAGTTTATAACTGAATCAACAAGATTAAAAGTATTTCTTTCACTATCTAAAACTGTCCATCTTCTAGTACCAGTATCAGCATTTTTCATAAATATTAATCTGGGTCTAAATCCTGTATATACAAATGGTCCATCTGCATTTCCATTTCCTTCGTAGAATCCAAACTTTTGATAACCTTCAACATCTGCCCAAACATATGCTAAATAAGTATTAGATGAACCATTTACTTGACCATATGCTGTAAGTGTTAAATAATCAGTTCCTGGTGCTGCTGAAAAAGGACCATTAGCACCTTGATTTGCATACCAAGCAGCTTTATCATTTAATTCACCAAAAGAATCATAATCACCATCATTATATCCTTGATGCCATACATTCCATCCATTACTAGAATTTCTTTGTTTAATAATTGTCATGGCAGGTTTTACTCCAAGTCCATGTGCTATTGTGTTTCCTGAAGAACCACTTCCTGTATAAGTTAATATACTAAACTTTGCAGCATCATTTGTTTGTCTTGTAACTGTTATATCTCCTGAGCTATCTGATGTAGTTGTTCCTCCATTACATTTCCAACACCAAGCTACATAAGTATCACTACTATTATTTGGGTCACCTGCACCTAAACTAAAACCATCAGAGTCTAAAGATGTTACTGTATTTGAATATGTTGCTTCTGCACCAGTTTGACTAGGATATATTTGTTTTGTAACACCTCTTGAACTATCATATAACTGATGAACTTGGTCAGCATTACGTTTTTTTATCCATACAGCATCTGGTTGAAATCCTAATCCAGTTATACTTTGTGTACCACCATTACCAGTATAAGTAACAACACCAAATTGTTTGCTAGGGTAATTATCATCAGTCTGTGCAGGGTCTATGTCATCTGATATAGGTAAGTTAGCTGAACATAAAGCTAAAAATCCTGTTGGTGGTGAATAGGCAAAATCACCAAAGCCATTACCATCTGCATTACCACCTGCTGTTTTATTTCCTCCAAATGTAGAATCTTGTCCTGCATTTAAATAAACAAATACTGAGCTATTAGTTCCTCCACCTACACCACACCAAGGAAAATATTTAGTAGTTGCAGATAGTGTTAATGTAAATCTTAAAGTGTTATTTGCATAAAGTTTAAGTTCATTATCATCTCTATTTACAGCAACTCCTATAACAGCATTATCAGTAGTACCAAGGTCTATTTTACCTCCTGCATCTTCTGAACCACCATCAATTTTTATAGCATAGTAATTAGACCCACTATATTGACTAAAGTTTAGTGCTTCAGTATTACCATCATTTTTACCACCTCTACTAGATTGTAAATCTACTTCAGCATCAGATACTCCTATTACACCTTCTAAATTAGCAGCCATTTTAATATACCCCTCAAAATACCATTTACCTGTCAAAGGTATTTCAAAATTACCTAATGCTCCTCTATTACCAGTAGTCATATCTAATTTACAATTACCAGAAGATACATTTTCTGTTCCTTTTACTAAAGGATTCCACGTACAAAAATTTCCACTACTTGCCATATTAATTAACTCCCAAATGTAGGACTATCAAGAACTTGATGGTCTGCACCCATATTATTTGCTGTAAAATCATTATTATTTCCTGAACTATCATTTCCTAAATCACTTGCATTTTCAAATTTAAGATGATAACCATTATTTCCAAAACTTCCTGTATACTGTTTAGGAATCCAAACACCATTTTTAAATTCACCTACATCTGTATATGATGCTGAGCCATCAACAACTATTACCTCTGCTATGTAACCATCATAATAAGAACTACTATTAGCAGGACTTCTACCAAAATTAGTAGTTCCTCCATTTTTTGTAAAAGCAAAATCTAAACCTGAAGTTATATACTGAGTTCCATTCTGTCTCCAAAAATCTGTTGCACCAGTACCTGTTCCACTACCATTAGTAAAGTCTGGATATAATACTCCATTTATATACCATTTAAATCTATCAGCAGTAGTACCATCATCAGAATTATATTCTATTATAAAATTTGTCCAAGCACTAGGGTCACGAAATCTTGCAGCTGTAGTATGTGCAGCACCACCTCCATTAATTGTCATTGTTACTGCATCACTAAATCCTGTAGGATTATTTGTATTAAATTCAATTCTTAAATTACTTGAACCATCACCTCCTGCTATACATTCATTAGTAGTAGAACCAACATTGTTACCTCTTTTAAACCAAAATGATATAAGACCTACATCTTCATTGGTAGCTGTTCCACTATGAGTACGAGATAAATAACTACTACTTCCATCATCAAATCTAGCTGACTGTTCTATCTGATGTGAATAAAAATTTGCAACACCAGACGTAGCAGCATGAAAAAACTCTCCTTTAAACATATGTAATCCTAAGCAAATGCAAGTTGTGGTGCTCCNAATTGAATTGATCCACTGGCTTTTACAAAGTATGGTATCACATCTACAGCATTCGCAGCTGTTGAGATTGTAAGACCTGCTCCACCAGCAGTTTCATAATCTGTTCCTAATGATAGTGTTCTACTTCCAGTACCGTCTTGAATGAGTACAATAATTCCTGATTGTCCTACTGATTCCGTAGACGGATTAGCTAATGTTATATTCCCTGTTGCTGTAAGTACAAAGTTTTGATAGGTATCAAAATCTAATGTGATACTACCAGAGTTGGATGTATCTGTCAATGTGCTACCCACAGCACCGGCACCCAACAGCAATTTACCAGCTGCAGACATGTCCATGGTCAGAGGAGTTACAGCACTACCACCGTCATCTCCTTTGAATATAATGTCTTTGTCCTGCACGCTAGAAGTAATTACAGCATCGCTTGAGCTGTTACTAATATCTAATATAGATGTACCGGCAGATTTAAATGTCACGTTGTTACCTGCAGCGTCAAGTGCAATGTCTCCTGCAGAATCTAATGTTATTGTAGTAGCATCTACTTCAAATGTACCGTCTGCTGTTATTTGTATGTTCGCAGCTGCAGCAGCAGTGTCTGTTGTCTCTATAGTTAACGCACCATTTGTGCCTGCAGTAAATACAGCAGTGTCATCTGTTGATCCTGTCATGGTTATGACCTTGCCGTCTACAGCTACGTCATCCACAGTCAACGCTGTAAGCGTACCCAAACTTGTAATGTTTGCCTGTGCAGCAGTAGAAAGTGTACCTGCTATTGAACCACCAGATACATTGATACCAGCACTGAACACTGGTATTTGGTTCATGGTNACTACACCGTCTGAAGCAATTGATATGGCATCTGCGTCTGAGGCAGAACCAATCTGTCCACCGTCTGCTATCTTTATATCATGGTTGAATATGGCTGTACCAGCATCACTGCCGTCAAGAGTTAAGAAAGTAGTATCTGCACCACCATCAGTTCCTTTGAAAATAATGTCTGTGTCACTAGCCTGTGCGTCTAAAGTTATATTACCAGAAGATGTAGCAATGGTTACAGCAGCGTCACCAGTTCCTATATCATCAGCAGCAGTAGCAGAAGCTACGTATGATTTAATTCTAGAAGCTGCAACTTTTCTGTTTGTGCCACCAGCACCATCATCAATTATAAATAAGTCAGCATCTACAATGTCAGCACCGATATCAGTTGCTCCATCTATGTCTATAGCAGCTACAGGCAATGTTCCTGTATCGCCTGTACCAATCAAAGTACCAGATGCAGTTGGTAAAACTAATGTCGCACTACTACTAGCAGAGTGTGGTGCAGCTTGTAATGTCTGTGCGTGTGCGTTAGAACTCTCACAGTAAAATAATATCTTTGCTTCATTACC
>FUFK010039965.1_pt1 | contig 35758 bp, 45 predicted proteins | sample 1021851 | NCBI WGS metagenome assembly FUFK01 (sample SAMEA51879418, study PRJEB19060) | metagenome | reverse complement strand
GAAAGCTATACAGAAAGGTTTATAGACCATATGCTTTTTAATGCTCCCACGAAGTTTCCAGAGTGGTTTTCAAACACCGATGATGACCAGCATCCACAATATGAATCCTATACAATAGATTGGGTATTATGAGTTTTGGTGCAATTTACTGTGAGAGTTATTGGGGAGATAACAACAGATCCTTCGGATGGGGCGAGGTTTATCCCTTGTGTAATCCGATGAGTCTTGACAGAACTGATTTGACAATAGATGAAACATTAGAAGTAACAATAGATATGAGTTAAAAAAATGAGTAGTATTAATATAAACGTAGGAACAACAGCAGACGATGGATCAGGAGATTCACTCAGAACTGCTTTTATTTCAGTAAGGCGAATGCTTTCTGAATTATATGGAATCACTTACACAAGTGATACGCAAGATATCTCTGGTACGACTTTTAGAGTACCTCTTGCGACAATATCAGACCAAGCTGCAAATACAGTCATGGTTAGAGATGCAAATTCAAGTGGTGCTTTATCTGCAAAAGCAGTAACAGATACCCAGGTCTTAATTGGAGATGGCACAGGGTTTACTGCTGCGGCTCTCTCTGGAGATGCCACAATGACAAACGCAGGGGTTGTGAGCATAGCAAACAACGCGATTGATCACGATGAATTAGCAAATAGATTTGCAAACAAAGTAGATAAAACTGACACAGGAAATTTTACAGTTGACTGCTCAGCAGGAAGCGTATTTCTTTGCTCTGGTAATATCGGCACGGCAAATATAACCTTTGACAATATGAAGCAGAATCAAGTTGTAGATTTAGTATTATCTGGAACTTTATCTTCTGCGGCAATTACATTCGTAGGTGGGACAGGATTAGGAACAACCACTTTTAACAAAGTAGGAACTACAAGTATTGACACGAGCAAAACGAATCATGTTTCTTTGATTTGCGTAAAAGAAACAAGCGGCTCTTCAATAGTAAATTATACAATAAACACTTACGCAGACGATAGTAACCCAGACGCATCTTAATCATGAAAGCAAGAATAGTAAACGGAAAAATAATAAAGTATCCAAAAATGCCAAGCAGTTTTGGAAACACAATCATAGGATTTGACAAACTCCCAGAGAGTGAGCATGAAAAATTTGGTTTTTATAATATTGTGACTCCAAGTTACGATAATAAAACACAATACATTTCTAATCTTCATACCACTGATGATTATGAAGATGCAGATGGAAAAACTAAAACTGTGTTTATTTATGATGTAAAAACTAAAACTTTTAGCCAAACACTTGCAGAATTAAAAAAAGATAAGTTGCAAGAATTAAAAGCAAAGGCACACACAAAACTGCAAGGTAGTGATTGGTATGTTACAAGAAAAGCAGAAAAAGGTACTGCAATACCTGATGATATAGAAACAGAAAGAGATAATATAAGAGCTTTAGTAGATACAAAAGAAAGCGAGATAAAAGCACTAACTAAAAAAGTAGATGTTTTTAACTACGATACAAATCTATAATTATGCCTACTAACAGAAGAATATTATCACAAGATGCAGCAGTAGCAGCAGGGGATCCTAATGCAGACCAAAATTTAGTTGTACGTATAGATGCAAATGATGAAGATAGTATAGAAAGTGGTGGTGCAAATACAGGTGCAGCAGGTACTACAATTTTTGACATAGCTAACCACGATTTAAATGTTCCTTTAATAGACAAGGGAACTGATTTAGTATTACACCTAAATGCAAGCGATACAACTTCGTATAGTGGTAGTGGTACAACTTGGACAGATTTAAGTAGCGATGGAAATAATGGTACAATAACAGGTGCTACTTTTGGAAGCGATACAAGAGGGTATTTTACTTTTGATGGTACTAATGATGAAGTAGAAGTAGGTGCAGATACTGACCTTTCAAATAATGCAAATAATTTTTCGGCTGAAGTTTGGTTTAATGCAGATAGCGTAAGTGGTACAGAATATATATTTTACCAAAATAATGGTACAGCAGGTGCTACTCATCAATTTATTATATGGAGAAGTAGTGCTAATGTTTATATTTACATATACGGAAGTTCTAACACAACTTTAGAAAGTTTAGGTGGATTTACACAGGGCGAGTGGACTCACGTAGCTTTTACTTTTGATGGCTCTAACGTAAAAGGATATGTTAATGGAACACTAAAACAAACAACAGCGAGAACAGATAATGCCAATACAAGTACAGATGGAGAAATTTATCTTGGATCTAACGGAACTACCAATTTCTTTACAGGAAAAATAGCAGTAGCAAGGTATTACAAAACGCCTTTGACTGCATCAGANGTAGCACAAAACTTTAGAGCAAATTGTTTTTTAAGTTATAGTTCTATTTATTCTACAAATTTACAAATGCACCTTGATGCAGGAGATGATACAACTGTTTCAGCATCAACTTGGTCAGATAAAGCAAATAGTAATAATGGTACTTTAACAGGTTTTAGTTCTACCCTTTCTGATTTTTATGATAAAGAATTAGGTAATTGGCTTGAGTTTGATGGCACAGATGACAAAGTTACCAATTCTGATTGTAATTTAGATTCAGCTAATATAAGTATTACTGCTTGGGTATGGTTAGACCATTATGGTACAGGTGATGGTACTTCGATAGTACATTTAGGAACACCATCTACAGCAGGTACATCTATTCTTTTTAGAGAAAGAAGTAATGGTAAATTAAGTGTGTACGATAATGGTGCAGCAAATTTAGACACAGATAACGTAGAATTATCATTAAGTACTTGGCATTATGTAGCACTAACTGTTAGTGGCACTACTTATAAATTGTATGTAGATGGAATAGAAAAAAAATCAGGAACAGAAACAGCTTATAGTGGCGATGATAGATTAATAATTGGTAATTATAACAATGTATCAAGTGGTTCTGCATCACAATTTTGGGATGGTAAAATGGGTGTTGTAAAATTATATAATGTAGCTTTAACACCTGCCCAAGTAGCACAAAACTATTTAGCTACAAAAAATGATTATCCTAATGGACATAATGGTACACTAACAAGCGTAAGTTTATCAACAGGAACACCAAGTTATATAGATTTTACAGCAGGTGCATCTGGAGACTATATAGATTTAGGTAGTACAATACCTTTTTCAACTCAATTTAGCGTAACACATTGGGTTAATTTCCACGAATTTTCAACAGCGTCACAGCATTTAAGTAGTTATTATGGTGGTGGTAATTTATACTATTTTAGTATATCAGGAAGTGCAGGTAAACTTGATTTTAATGTTTATGGAACAGGTACAACTACACAAATAAGTGGTGGGGATACACAGAATATTGTTTTAAACACAACAGAATGGCAACTTGTGACTGCAACTTGTGATTTTAATGGTACGATAAAAATATATATAGATAAAACTTTATCAGCAAGTAAAACTAATAATGCAACAGCACCAAACACTAAAACTGCAAGTGATGAATTGTATATAGGTGGTTTAAACAACTCGCCTACCTATTCAATGGGTGCAGATTTAGGTGCATTTAGATTTTACGATAAAGAATTAACTTCAGCAGAAATAGATGCAATATTTGATGCTGAAAAAGCAACATACGGAAGATCGTGATACAAGATTTAAGGACATACGGACTTTCAGCATTTGCGTTAATATTTAGTTCAATGCCACAAGTTAATATGTACTTACAAACTGCTGTTTTAGTTTTAACAATAGTATTAGTAATAATTCAGATATATCAAAAAACAAAATGAATTTACCAAAAAACGGAGTAGCGAAAGAGATAAGACATTATGCAGGATCTTTGTTTATATTTCTATTTGTAATAGGAATTATAATAACGCTTTTACAATTCCCGGTTTTAGATTCAAACAAAGAAGTTGTAATGATGTTAATTGGAACTATTGCAGCTAGTATCCCAATTATCATAAGTTCGATTACAGGAACAAAACCAGACGATATTCAATCTCTAAAGAATGCTCTGGATAAAAAAGAAAGCCAAATACAACTTTTAGTTTCTGCAAAAGACAGACTTGAGGAGATGGTCATAAACTTGCAAAAACAGATGATAGACAATCAAGATAATATGATGGATAAGATTATCCTCAAAGCTGCGATGGATTTTGATGATAAAAATTGCGATTGCAAAGAAAAATAAAATTTAAAAACGATAGATTATGAAAAATAAAATGAAATTTTTAAGTAAAATTGATGGTTGTACGTTCTGTATTAACTGTCCTATATGTTTTGTAAAATGAGAAAAATTATAGACGACATAAAAAACACATGGAATGGTTTAGATTTAACGAGTAAATTACTAACTTTATTATTCGGTCTAACCATTTTATATGTAATAATCAGATGGATCTAAAATATTTTAAAATTGAAGAATTTGACTCTCCAGATTTACCGGGTAGTGGTATTAATATGTCTAGGGATACTTTGGAAATGCTCGATGTGGCAAGAGGAATTGCTAGAATCCCATTTAAAATCAATTCAGGATTTAGAACGGAGGCACAAAATCGAAAAATATATGAGAGGATGGGGAAAAAACCCATACGATCAGCCCATCTTGAAGGAAAAGCAGTTGATATTGCCATCACAACTTCGAGAGAAAGATTTAAGATTCTCTCAGCTTTGCTTGAGGCGGGATTCACTAGGATCGGCATATCAGAATCCTTCATCCATGCAGATAATTCGGAAACTAAATCTAGCCATGTCATCTGGACTTACTAGCACAGTTGGAAAAACGATAGCTTATGAGCAAGAAAAAATTCAAAGACACAAAAGTTGGTAGTTTTTTACTTGAAAAAATTCCTCAAGTTGTTGGGAGTCTTGCTGGCGACACCCCTGCTGGTAATATTATTAGGTCTATTATTGGTGGCTCTGAAATGTCGGACTCTGATAAGGAGATTGCGTTACGGAAACTCGACCAAGAAATCCACGAGTTCGATGGAATTACCAAAAGATGGGAGGCAGACGCAAGATCAGGCTCATGGCTCGCGACCAACGTAAGGCCGCTTACCCTTGTTTTCTTCAGTTTAAGCTACGTTGTAGGTTGGTATCTTGATTATCCCTTAGAAAATATTTCTGGAGTCTTACAGCTCATCGTAGGGGCTTATTTTGGATCTAGGGGAGCAGAGAAAGTATTTGGCAACAAATTGCACAAATAATGGCTAAGATAGCAACCTTTATATATAGAGAAAAAAAGAAAGTCAAAAGACCAGGCGTACATTCAAAAACTAAAACCTCAAAGATCAAAACCTCAAAACTCTATCAAAAAAAATATCGAGGTCAAGGTCGATAATTATGAAACAAATAAGACCAAGAATTTCTGGCAAATTAATCAACGCTTATTGTAACCTTATAAAACCAGAAAAAAAGATTTTAGTAATTGGCGATTTACACGAGCCTTTTACTCATCCAAAATATCTAGAATTTTGTCTAGATGTTTATGCAAAATATAATTGTAATCAAGTAATTTTTATAGGAGATATTATAGATTCTCATGGATGGAGTTATCACGAACACGATCCAGATGGTATGTCAAGTAAAGATGAGCTGAATCTAGCAATTAAAAAAGTCAAAAAATGGTACGAAGCATTTCCAGAAGCTGATGTCTGCATTGGCAATCATGACCGAATGGCATCTCGTAAGATGTTTACGGCAGGCGTTCCTCAAAAATGGATACGAGGATACAACGATGTTTTAGGCACTCCCGGTTGGAATTGGATTGAATCTATTGAGTACGATAATGTTTTGTATGAACATGGAGAGGGATCTAAAGCCTTTATGAAAGCAAGAAATAATATGATTTCTAGTGTTTGCGGCCATCATCACACAGATTGTGGAGTGATGTGGTATGTTGGAAAGAAATTCAGAGTATTTGGAATGCAGGTGGGTTGTGGAATTAGTCCAACAGCATACGCTGTTGCTTATGCAAAACATTTTAAACGACAAGCTCTAGGATGTGGAGTTGTCCTTGGTGGACATACTGCTTTAAATATTTTGATGAATTTGTAGTTTTTTTTGTTTTTTTGGTTTTTTTTGTATATTTGTTATGCAATAATGCACATAATTAATTAACAAACTATGAAATTAAAAGAATTTTTTAAAAGAGCGAAAGCTAAAAACGTAAAACAAATGAGAGGACACGATGCTCCATCTCACGAATGGGATATCTATTTTGATGGTAACAAAATATGTAACTGTTGGGATGATTCTTACGGAGGAGAATTGCAAATTTCTAATTATAAAAATCAAAATATACAAGATATATTTAATAAAATAGAAAAAGAAACCCTTTGGAACGAAGAATATAAAATTAATTTAGACATTGATTGTGTTCTTACAGATGTTTTGAATCTTTATTACCAACAAAAAGATTTTGAAAGACAATCTAAAAAAGGGATTTTGATTAAAAAACAAAACAAAACTTCAGATTCTAAATTTGACCAAAGATTTACAATAAGAGGATGTAAATATACAATCCCCAACACTTTTAAAAAGTATGGTACTCGTATTGCTTCTGATTTTTATCAAAGTATGATAGATAAGGCATTAGAAAAAAACGAAGAAATTCTTAACCAAGAATATCTTAAAGGGTTTGGATTGAGAGTAACAAAAGAACTTGTAACATAGGGGGAATTTTCCCCCTTTTTTTTTAACTAAATTTTAAAAAATGGTAATAGATAATCAAATATTTAATCATTATAGAAAAAATAAAGTTTCTATCGATAAAGAATTGAAGCAAGAAGATGCAAAAACTCTATTGAAAAAAGATAACTTTGTTGTCTATAAGAAGAAACAGAAAAAATAAATGGAAACAAAATTTTATACGATACCTCAAGTTTCTAAAAAAATTGGGGTTTCAGTCTATAACATAAAACAAGATATAGACAATGGAAGATTGAAAACTCGACAATTTGGAAAAAGACATTATTGTACTTCCCAAGATATTGCAGAGTATATTAATAATTAATTTAAAAACAGAACACAATGAATAAAGAAAAACTTAAAGGTTTAAGTCAATTCTATACCCTTACAAAAGATGATTTTTATGTCCAAGAGTATAGAAAGAAAAATGGAGAAATCCAAAAAGTTCCCTTTATGTTAAAAAGTGGAATAGATAAAATTCAAGCAGTAGAAAATATTAAAATTGATTTTCGACCTCTTGAATCACTATGTAAAGTAGGAGAATATGTTACCCTAAAAGTTGAGGGTAAATGGAAAGATAAAACATACGCAACCATAGGAGAAGCTAGTACTAAAAATTGTAAAGTTTCATATCTTGGATGTATGGCAGAGAAACGAGGCAGAGCGAGAGTTATTTTAACTCTTGTAGGATTTGCTGAAAAAGGAGTATATTCCATTGATGAAAAATGGGATGCAGACGAACTAAATCATTCTAAATAAAATGGACATATTTGACGAAGCAGAACAAATCAAAAAAAATACAGAATCCATTTCAAAGAAACTTGATGAACTTGAATCGGATCTCGAAAAAATTTCAAAAATAAATAAACACAAATCAAAACTTAAAATCGCATGGAAACGACACAAATAAAATTATCAAAACAAATTCCTTCTATTCAAGAAAACATAGTAAGGAGAAAACGCACAGGTCAATGGTTTATTGACAATGTTGTCAGCAAAGTTTTAAAAGGAGAAATCGTAGCAACTTTTGCAACAATTCAATTAAAACAAATTTTGAACGCAATCACTTTGGCACTTAAAAAAATAGAGCCTCAAACAGTTGACGAGCTTGAAGGGTTAAATCATTATTCTTACGGAGATGTAAAGATTCAGCACCGAGAAGGTACTCGAGTGGTTGATTATTCAGATTGTCCAGAAGTTGTGAAAATGGAAGAACATCTTAAAAAGTTAAAAGACCATTTAAAACACGCACTTGTTGGAGTAGAAAAAGGTACAACAACCATCCTAGAAAACAGAAAATTTGTAGATACCAACGGAGAAATCAGAAATCTTCCAAAATGGAAATATCGCAAAGGATCAGTAGTAATGTCAAAGGTATGAATCTAATTAAAAAAGGGGTACGAGTTGAGGATTTTTTCAAAATGTACCCCTACTCAGAAACAATTCTTAACGACTTTGGAGTTGATTTATTAGACAAAGGTCGTAAAAGAGATAAAATAGATTTACTGAAAATATTTGTCAAGCATATAAAAGATACATTTCCCACTATCTCTTATAGTAACATAGGATATTTTCTTAATCGAACTCATGCAAGTATTATCAATTTGCATCGAGGACACGACAATTTATATTTTTCTGATATTGATTTTAAAAAAAAATCGATATTTGTTAGAACTAAATTTATTAATATTGATCAATACAAAAAATCAGAGATTTATAAAAAGAAATGTTTGGACATAATTAATAACTGTCCAGAAGATTATTGTGAAATATTTTATAATGCAATTATTAAAACAAAGCCAATGATTGAAAACAAAGTAACAGTATGAGCAAAGATCCTGCTCTTTTATTTTATCCCTCAGATTTCTTAACCGGGACAATGTTTCTTTCAGATGAACAATGCGGCAAGTACATCAGACTACTTTGTTCGCAGTTTATACATGGAAGATTAAGGAAAGATTATATGATAAAGATATGTGGAACATATGATGAAGATATCTTTTCCAAGTTCAAAAAGGACTCTGAGGGTTTATATTACAATCAAAGATTAGAAGATGAACAGAATAAAAGAAAGGCATATTCTGAAAGCCGAAGAAAAAATAGACTTAAAAAATCTACTAATAAAAATATCATATCTAAAACATATGATAAACATATGGAAAATATAAATGAAAATATAAATAAAAATGATATTGAAGTTTATCCATCGTTTGATGATTTTTGGAATCTTTACGATAAAAAAGTAAATAAACCAAAATGTCAAATTAAATGGAGGAAGCTCCGACAGAAAGATAGAGAAACGATTATGAATCATTTGCCGAGTTATTTAAGTTCAACTCCAGACAAATCATATCGAAAAAATCCTCTAACTTATTTAAACAATTCCTCTTGGGAGGATGAAATAATTAACAAAAAGAACACAAATGACATCAATACAGCTTTCGCAAGAGAAATCATTACAGGTTTACAATCTTGATAATGCTCTCTCTTTAAAAATATTGTCGGTTGAAAAAGCCGTAAATTCAGAAACTCCAAGTCTAACTAAAATGATAAAAGCAACCAATGAAAAAAAGGTTTCTTATCTCATTATGGGTTTGCTTGTAAATATGAATAATAAATTAAAGTTTAAAGAAAAATTAACAGAAAACGAAATTCGTGGATTATCTGAAAGTATTATGGATAAATATTACTATCTTAAACTATCGGATTTTGTTTATGTTTTTAATCAAATCTCAGATGGAGAGATTGATTTATTTGGATCACTCTCGCATAGGGACGTGATGAAGGCTTTAAAAGATCATACAAATTTAAGATGGAAATACAAAAATCATGGAAATACAATTTACAGGAACACTAATAGATAAAAAAGAACGAGAAATCAGAGGTAATAATTTCGAAATTCAACCTTTCTTGATACAAGTTGGGGATTCAACATTGTACTTTGAAGCAGTCGGAATGTACTCTGGAATCGGTAATGGAATAAACATAGGAGATATTGTTATGTGTAAAGCAGAAATAAGGTCAAATCAAAGAAAAGACAATCCAGATAAATATTGGACAAATATAAATTTGACTGAAATGAAAAACAATCTAGATACTGACGAAGTAAAACAATCAGATCCTTTGCCAATTCATCCGTTTCAAGATGCACAAGAGAAAGAGGACAATTTACCTTTTTAATGGTTTGATGCACCAAAAAGCATCACTTTTTTTCATTTAATGTTTGATTTGCCCCTCGGTTATCTTTTCTTTTTTTATGTTTTGAATTTATAGTTTGTTAACAACCGGGGGGTTTTTTATTTTTTTGATGTAACTTAGATTAAATCAAAAGTTTTGAATGCTAGATATAAGAATAAAACAATACCACAGCTTCGGACAATAGCAGTCCGACACTTTCACAAGTATATAAGAGAGAGAGATAAGGACAAACCTTGCATCTCTTGTGGTAAATATAGCAAACTCCAAGCTGGTCATTTTTATAGTGCAGGTCAATATCCTGGTTTAAGATTCGAGGAAAAAAATGTACATGGTCAATGTTTACATTGCAATTTTTACAAGCATGGATCGTTGATAAATTATACTCATAATCTTGTTGATAGAATTGGAGCTTATGATTTCGGACAATTAAAACTAAAAGCAGACACATACAAAAGATCAAGATTCAAATGGGATAGATTTTATCTTCTTGAAATAATTGAAAAATATAAAAAACTGAATAATGACAAAGAAAGAGGCAATCGATTTATTCTATAAAAATTATTATAAAATAAAACAAAAATCGAAAGAAGTTCAGAACGAATTAAAAGACAAAGGAGAATTCCACGAAGATATTACTCATGAATTTTATTTAAAAATAATAGATGAATTAGAAAAAATAGAAGAAAAACCAGATCAAGTCATAAAATTTATTGACCGATTCTTTTGGGGTAAAACGTTAAAAATATATAGGATTATCAAAAATATGTATGTGCATTTCTTGAGAAGGGAAAACAAATACGTACCTTTTGATTTTTCTAAAATGTCTGTAAATGAAAGAAAAAAATTAACAACAAAAGCAAAAAAACTAGATCTCGAAGGCAAAACCATTGACCAAAAAGTTGATGATGTCGTAGATACTTTTTATTGGTTTGATAAAAAACTATTTAATTTATATCGCTACGATTTTAAATTTCACAAAACAAAGATGAGCAAAGCGACAAAAATTAGTATTTCTACCATTTACAGAACAGTCAAAAGATGTAAAGTTAAAATAAACAAAGCGTTAAGAAATGAGTACTACAAAAAGTAGAGGACTAGGAGATAAAATAGAAAAGTATATAACCAAGCCAACAGGCATCAAAGCAGTNGTTGATAAAGTTTCAGAGGTAACCGGGAAACCATGTGGATGTAAAAAAAGAAAAGAAATACTGAACGAATGGTTTCCATCTAAAGGAATGCTCAAAAAATCAGAACACGAATATTTGAAGAAATTTTTTAAATATTATAATGGACATTCATTGTCGGATGAAAGTCAAATGAAAGACTTGTTTAAAATCTACAACAGAGTTTTTAAAACAAGACAAAAAGCAACAAATTGCAGCTCATGTTTAAAAAGAATCATTTCACAAATCAGAGATAAATACGAACATTATGAAAATATTTGAAAAAATATATAAAATAAAACTACATCCAGATAATCCTAGACTGATAAAAGATGACAAGTTTAAAAAACTTGTGCAATCTATTAAAGAGTTCCCGGAGATGTTGGAGAAAAGACCAATTATTGTCAACAAAGACTTGCTCTGTTTGGGAGGGAATATGAGACTGAAAGCTGCAAGAGAAGCAGGGCTAAAAGAAATATGGATAGATATTGCAGACTGGTCGGAGGAAAAGCAGAAAGAATTTATAATTAAAGACAACACTGGATTTGGAGAGTGGGATTGGGATATTCTTGCAAACGAATGGGAAGCAGAACAACTTGAAAATTGGGGTTTAAATTTACCTGTTGATTTTCATTTAGAAGAAGAAGAAGCAGAAGAAGATAACTATGTTGAACCAGATAATTTAAAAGTTGATGTTGTGCTTGGTGATTTAATAGAAATTGATAACCATAGGTTATTATGTGGTTCCTCAACTCAATTAAATACATGGAAAAAATTAATGGATGGAAAACTTTGTGACTTAGTAGTCACTGATCCACCATACAATGTAGATTATCAAGGAAGTGATGGTTCTAAAATTATTAATGATAAAATGCAAAATGAATCTTTTTATAAATTTTTATATGATTTTTTTACATCACTTTCAACATATACAAAAGAAGGTGGAGCGTGGTACGTATGGCATGCTGATACTGAAGGTGTCAATTTTAGAACAGCATTCCAAGACAGTGGACTGTTATTAAAGCAATGTTTAGTGTGGGTTAAAAACGCATTAGTGATGGGGAGACAAGATTATCATTGGAAGCATGAGCCATGTTTGTATGGTTGGAAGTCAGGAGCAGCTCATTATTTTACACACGAAAGAAATAAAACTACAGTCATAGAAGATTCTATTGATGTCGACAAATTAAAAAAAGAAGATTTAAAAAAACTTTTAAAAGAAATACTAAATGAAAAAACACCAACAAGTGTGTTAAAATTTAACAAACCACTAAAAAACGATGTACATCCAACGATGAAACCAATTTTATTATTAGCTCCATTGATTCAAAACAGTAGTAAGCCTAAAGAAATAGTCAGTGATGGTTTTTTAGGCTCTGGCTCTACCATGGTTGCAGCTCATCAACTCAAAAGAAAATGTTATGGGATGGAGCTAGATCCAAAATATTGTCAAGTGATTATTGACAGAATGAAAAAACTAGACTCAAATCTAGAAATAAGAATAAACGGAAAACCTTATGAAAATTAATCTGCTTGATTTATTTAGTGGAATCGGTGGCTTTCATTTAGGACTTAAAAAAGCAGGATATGAAATCAACTCCTATTTTTCAGAAGTAGATAAATACGCAATCGAAGTATATAAAAATAATTTTAAAAATTCAAACTATGTCGGATCAATTACAGATGTTCAATCAAAAGACTTACCCAAAATCAACGCAATCACTTTCGGATCTCCTTGCCAAGATTTTAGCCTCGCTGGAAAACGTAAAGGGATGGAAGGAAGTAGAAGCTCACTTATTAGCGAAGCAATTAGACTCATCAGCGAATGCAGACCAGACTTTTTTATATGGGAAAATGTTAAAGGAACTTTCTCCTCAAACTCTGGCGAGGACTTTTGGGCAATTATCCAAGCCTTTGCCAACATTGGGGGTTATAGACTCGAATGGCAACTGCTTAATACAAAGTGGTTTTTACCCCAAAATAGAGAGAGAATCTATCTTGTCGGATATCTTGGAGGAAAAAGTGTCGGACAAATATTTCCTATCGGAGAAAACAACAGAGAGAATCTTATCGTACAGGGACAACAGCCAGTTGTCAATACAATCGCAGCAGCAAGAAGGGATGGACAAGGATCTTACATTGCTCAAAGTCAACAGTATGCACAAAAAAAAATAAATCATATTAAAATCAAATCAGCCACAAAAAGGGGATACGAATTAGCAAAAGAAGGAGATAGTATTAATTATTCTACACCAACATCTAAAACTAGAAGGGGCAGAGTTGGAAAAGGAGTATCTCAAACATTAGATACAGCGTGTGAAATGGCAGTAGTCGGTACTCTTAGAACGCATAATGATGGAAAAGGATTCAGAAAAATAAAAGATGGGGTATCTCCTTGCATTCCTGCAAGAGCAAGAGAGGATGGATCTGGACAACCAATAATACAAAATCAATCAAAAATTAGAAGATTGACACCTTTAGAATGTGAAAGACTTCAAGGATTCCCGGATAATTGGACAAAATACGGAACACAAGGAATCATATCAGATACACAGAGATATAAAATGTGCGGCAATGCAGTAACAGTTGATGTTGTTGAAGCAGTTGCAAAAAGAATAATAACACAGAAAATACACAGAGAAAATGGCAAATAAAGAAAATTTAAAACTTTGGAAACCTGGAGAATCTGGTAATCCAAAAGGCAGACCAAAAGGATCTTTGAATCGTTCAACCATAGCTCGGAAATGGTTGCAGACAAAAAGCAAGATTTTTAATCCAATAACAAATCAAGAGGAAACACTTACCCAAGAAGATATTGCAACATTAGCACTTATCAAAAAAGTTAGGATGGGAGATGTTCATGCGTACAAAGCTCTGATGGATTCGAGCTATGGACAACCAAAAGAAACAATAGATCTGAATCAAATTGCAGAACAACCATTATTTTTAGATGTTCCAGAAAACGACAGCGATACAGAAGATTCAAAAGCTAAAGAAAAGGAATAGAATAGTTCAAGGAGGAACGTCAGCTTCTAAAACATTTGGAATCCTGGCATACTTGATTGACTATTTATCAAAACACGATTCTTTGGAATGTTCTGTCGTGGCTCAAACTTACCCACATTTAAAAAGAGGTAGTCTTAGAGATTTTAAAAAAATTATGGAAATGACAGGCAGATGGTTTCCGACAAGATTCAATAAATCAAATTCAACTTATCAATTCCTAAACGGATCAACAATAGAGTTTTTCTCTGCTGACCAGGAATCCAAACTTCGAGGAGCAAGAAGAAACATCCTTTTTTTAAATGAAGCAAACACAATATCCTACGATGCGTTTTTGCAACTTGCTGTTCGTACTTCTGATTTCATATTTATAGACTTCAATCCGACTCACGAATTTTGGGCAAACACAGAGCTTGAAAATGATCCTGATAGTGATTGGATAGTTTTGACTTATAAAGACAATCAAGCAGCTCCACAAGCGGCCATCAATGAAATCCTCAAAGCAAAAGACAAAGCAGAAAAAGGCAATGAGTTCTGGGCTAATTGGTATGATGTTTATGGATTGGGAAAACTTGGAAAACTATCCGGGGCAATATTTCAAAATTGGGAGATTGGAGAATTTCAAGAAGTATCAAAATCAATATTTGGTCAAGATTATGGAATGAACGATCCGACTACTCTAGTCCAAACATCAATCGACAAGGATAGAAAAATAATATATGCAAAGGAATGCTTCTACAAGCAGAATCTAGTAACCTCAGAGATTGCAAGATTGAACAAACAATTTGCAGGAGATAATTTAATCATAGCAGATAGTGCAGAAAAAAGACTAATCACAGAGCTGTCGAAAACTTCTAACATAAAACCATCAATCAAAGGTCAAGGATCTATTACTTTTGGAATTAGTATGATGCAAGATTATCTAATTGTAGTGGATTCTGAAAGTCATAATTTAATCAAAGAATTAAAAAACTATGTTTGGCTAGAGAAGAAAAGTCAAACGCCATGCGATAACTTTAACCATTTGATTGATGCTCTCCGGTACTCAGTATCGTATCAATTAGCTAATCCTTACGCAGGAGAATATCATATTTTATGATTACAGTCAACTCTTTATCTGGTGGAAAAACAAGTTCATATATAGCAGCCAATTATCCTGCTGACTATGATGTGTTTGCACTTGTAAGAATTGAACACCAAGCATCCAAATTTCCTAATAAAAAAATAAGGCAAGAAGTCGAAGATAGAATACAAGCACCATTCATTGCAACAGCAGAAGATGATATGATTATCTACACGATGTTAGATTTAGAGCAGTATATAGGTAGAAAAATAACATGGGTAACAGGTAAAACATTTGATGAAATTACTACAAGAAAAGACAAAGTATATTTACCCAACAAAGTACAAAGGTTTTGTACAGTAGAAATGAAAATAGAGCCAATGTTCTATTGGTGGGCAAAAAATATTAAAGATCCAATAGAAACAAGAATTGGATTCAGAGCAAATGAAACAAGAAGGCAAAAAAATATGTTAGAAAGATGTAACAAGGATGGGTTGTCTGTTTTTAAAGCAACATTTGAAAAAGACAAAAATGGTAGAAATAAATGGCAAGATGTACCCTACCGAAAACCAACCTTTCCTTTAATAGAAGATAATATATATAAAGATGCAATAGAGAAATTTTGGAAAAATAAACCTGTTAGATTTGCATGGATGAACAACTGTGTAGGATGTTTTCACAAAACGCCAATGTTACTAAGAAAGATGTGGGATAAACACCCAAATAAGATAGAATGGTTTGCAGCAAGAGAAAGACAAAGTATAAACAAGGCACACTGGAAGTCAGAACTAACATATGATGAAATAAAATCTTGGAATTTACAAACAGAAATATTTGATGATGATTTCAATGAATGTGATTCTGGATATTGTGGAATCTAAAATATTTAAAAAACCTAGACCGAAAAACACAACCCCAAACGTTAATATAATATACCCCTAATTATGGCGAAAGTAAAACTGAACATACCAAACAAAATGAGTGAGGTCAAATTTGGACAATATCAAAAGTTCCACAAGTTGATGACCAAAGATTCTGATGTCGACTTTGTCAATAAAAAAATGATTGAAATATTTTGTGGACTCCCATTGATAGAGGTTGACAAAATAAAATATGAATCTATTGCAGAGATTATAGAAATACTAACAAAGATGTTCAATGAGAAACCAGATCTCATCAAGAAATTTGAAATGGATGGGGTTGAGTATGGATTTCATCCACAGCTTTCAGAGATGACATTTGGGGAGTTTGTGGATCTTGACACATTTGCAGGAGATTGGGATACAATGGACAAAGCTCTTGGAGTTTTGTTCAGACCAATCAAAGACAATTTTAGAGATACCTATTTGATAGAAGATTACGATGGTGCGAAGGAAACGCATATGAAAGAAATGCCCCTAGATGTAGCTTTGGGTGCAATTTTTTTTTTATCAAATTTAAGAATAGAACTCATGAACGCTATCCTAGCTTATTCAAAGAAAGAATTGAGTCGGACTATCCAACATCAGAACAAGGATTTTCCAATAAGTGGGGCTGGTATGCTTCCCTCTTTTCTCTTAGCCAAGGAAAAATTACAGAATATGAAAAAGTCGAGAAATTAAATCTAGATACTTGCTTGACTTTTCTATCATTTATGAAAGAAAAAAATGAACTTGAACGACAACAAATCAAAAATGCACGACAAAGAAAATCTTATTGATACTCTTTATGATAGAGAGTTCTTATCTGACGATGAAGAAATCATTTTATCTGATGGATTTGAGGATGCTCTAATTGGAGTATCAGCAGGACAACCAAAGATTGCTGTTTACGACTTTTGGAAAGCTCTAGATTGCATTATGAAGTTTGAGCCAGATACAGATTTTGATGATGCCTTAGAATGGCTTGAGGCTTTTGCAAATCAAAAAATACCGAATGCCGAAAATGTAACCCCAATATTTGTCAAGACTTTATGAACTCATATTTCAAAATAATAGATGATGTCAAGACAGCTTTAATTGCAGAGCCATTTATCAACAATGTATCGACAGGAGATATCTATGATGTTGATTTAAAAAAAATCACAATATTTCCTCTTGCTCACATTATTGTTGACACGATAGATATTGATACTAATGTAATCACAATGACAGTCAATATTCTTTTGATGGACATTGTAGATTTCAGCAAAGAAGATAGCACAGATCAAATTAGAGGCAACAACAACGAATTGGATGTGATAAACAATATGATGAATGTTGCAGCTCGTTTACAAGCTCTTTTGAAAAGGTCAAGCACATACCGGGAAACATACGAACTGACAAGCTCATTTAATTGTTCTCCTTTTGAGGAAAGATTTGAAAACAATCTCGCTGGTCTTGCTTTAGATTTTACAATACGAATGGAAAACTCAATGACTTCTTGCTGATGGCTACACTTGACAATTTAATGAAATTCACAAAAGAAGCTCTTGAGGACTTTGGTAAGTCTGTGGTTGAAAAATCAAAAAAAAGATTTGTAAGAAAATACAAGGATCAATTTAAAGCAACTGCAAAAGGCAAATTGTACCAAGCTATTGACTACGAATTAGAAGTGGAAAGAAGGGATATCCTTATTAAGTTCCCTTTTATGAAAGATATCGAATATGCTAAATATGTAGATTTAGGAGTCAAGGGAAAGACATCAAGTTTTGGGGTTTCTAGAAACTCTCCTTTTAAATTCGGATCTGGTACAGGAAAAAAAGGTGGACTTAGAAAAGGAATATTGAAATGGGTAAAAGCTAAAAGATTGCAGTTTCAAGATAAGAAAACAAAAAGGTTTTTAAGTTACAAATCAACGAGCTATTTGATAAGTAGAAAAGTTTACAACAAAGGCATACCTGCAAAGAAATTTTTTACTAGGTCATTTGATGAAGCATATCAAAAATTACCAAAGGAATTGATTGAAGCATTTGCTCTAGATATAAAAAACGAATTTAAAAAATATACGACTCAATGAGTACAATAATAAACGCAAGAAGTCCATATTATATTACAGCAACAGCTCCGACTGTTTCGCTTGGTACTTTTACTTGTACAACAGCAGGACTTAGTGGATTCGCAGTTGCAAGTGATGGAACTGTAACCGAGCCTAATATTTTAAGAGGTACAATCATTGACAGAAGCGATACAAGTTTTACAGCAAAAAACGTAGGCGATGCCTCCCAAGACAGAACAGTAACTTACACGATTCGTGTTCCAGATGGATATGATAATTTCAGCGATAGTTTAGCTTGTCCATTGACAGCAACACAAACAGCACCAGCATCAGGATCAAGTGGATGTGTTCCAGGCAACAATAACAAGATGGCTACTTTCGGATCTAATATATCAGACATAACTAATCTCACATCCACAACAATCAATTTAGGATCTCATTTTACACAACAATCAGGTGCGACTTTTAAAAAATATGAGGTTATAAGATACGGAGATTCAGCAGTTGACTTCTCCCTTTCAGACTCAACGTCAATATCATCTACATTGACGATTAGTACTTCGACTGACTCCGTATCTGCAACCTTTATCGTACAAGCTCACAACAACGGAGATACTTGTGTAACATCTTCAAATCCATTTACAGCAACCTCTGCTAGTACTTTTGCTCTGCATTGTACAACTGATGATTCAAGCAATCGACCTGTAAGCGTAACAGGTGGAAATGTTGCAGCAGATGGTACTGTATCAAGAGCAAGTTTCTTGAGAGGAAATCTTACAGATATCATAATCGCTTCGATTGGTGGAGTTTCTGACGGATCAACAAGCGTGATGACTTCTCTAAATGTTGGAGCAAATGGAACAGGAAGCACGAGAGCAGTTGTTTTAAATTATATATTTACTGTACCTCAAGGATATTCTAATTATGGATCTGGAAGCACGACTTTAACTTGTCCGATATCATACAATCAAATTGCAACTTCTGTAACCCCAACTCTAGACTGTGCAAATATTACTTTTAAAGGTTTTAGATTAGCAAACACAGGAGATATTATATTTGCAGATGGAACTGCACAGCTAAACGATGGTCAATTCTTAACTGTTGTAGATGTAACAACAACCTCTGGAGATCATAAATTTGCAAAGGTGCAAGTAGATACCAACCAACAGCTTGACATATTTGTGACCATACCATCTGGTTATGTAGATGCAGGAACAATCAAAGAATGTCCTGCGGCCATAACTGTCAAACAACCTGCAACTTTCAACACTTGTGATAGTTCGACTTTTAACGCTTTTATTACGGATCAAGCGTTTGACAATTTGAAGGATTTTTGTAATAAACAATTTGGACATACAGTCAAAAGACAAATCACAGGACAAGCAGTTGTTGGTGCGTTGATTTGTGAAAATGGCAGACCATTTCCTGGACAGAATTTGTTTCATGGATATAGTGGAACTTTAGACAACACAGGGGTAGGAGATATTGGAGGAGAATGGATAGGAATTAGAATATCAGAATTTGGAATCGTAACAGAAGTAACTTCTAAAAATTGTGATGGAAACGTAGATTTTGACTTAGTAGATTAATATGGCACTTAAATCAGCAACAATACAAATATATATTTACTCCGGTACTCAAGGATCTTTTACTGACACCGATTTAAAATATACAATATCAAAAGAAAGAATCTCAAGCAGATCAAATATCATATTTGAGATTGGCAACCTTGTGAGAGATTACATCACTCATTCGTTCAATGATGACTATGCTTCAGCAACGCAATGGGTTTCAATAGTTCAAACCTTGATAGACAGCACAACAAATTTAACATACACAAGTGGAGGAACAACCACAACGCATTTCATTCTGAAAGATGGCTATGGAGATTTTGAGGATTCTATAAATCCACAGCTCTCGACAAATTGTTTGATTACATCGGACAATATTTATCTACCAGAAGGAGTTGCAGGTAAGATTCCAATATTTGCAGAAGGAGTTGGGAAGTATGTAATCGGATCAACCACAACCCAAATAACCGACTCTGGAAATTCAAATCAAAAAATACAATACATTACTGTACCTGCTGACACGACAAACAATGTAGTGATATATGCAACCAATGATTCTGACATCGTCAAAACAGTAAAAGTAAATCTTGTATGTGAGCCAAAATTTACATCTTACAAAGTTACTTTCGTAAACAAATACGGAGCTTATCAAGATATTTATTTCTTCAAAAAAACTAAAGAAACTTTTAGAGTTACAGATGAAACCCATAAAAGAAACAATATTGACACAACCAATGTAACGTATCCAACATATTCTGGACAGAGAGAAAGATACGGAGTAAATGCAATCACAACTTTAGAGATGAACACAGGATTCATTTTAGAGGATGCAGTCAGCACAGTTGAAGAACTATTTTTGTCCGAAAATGTTTACATAAGATTTGATGGCAAAACCTTGCCTGTTATTCCTAAGAGCAAATCCTTTGTTCAGAAAACAAATCTAAATGATAAATTAATCAATTACACAGTACAGTTTGAATTTGCATTTAATTTGATAAACAATGTACGTTAATGAAAGATATTCAACTTCAGCTATTTATCAAGGATGAAGAATTAGANCTTCACGACAACGAAAGCGTAACTCTTACACAAACCCTTCAAGATATACTTGACTTGTCTAAAGTCTTTACAGATTACACCAGGACTTTCAATGTACCTGCTTCAAAAACGAACAACAAAATTCTAAAACATTACTACATGGCAAATGTTCAAGTTGAAGATTTTGATGTTCAAGCAAAGTTTGATGCAGAACTTTTCCTAAACTATAAACCATTTAAAAAAGGAAAGGTCAGATTGGAGAATGTTCAGATGGAAAACAATAGTCCTGTAAATTACAGAATCACTTTTTTTGGAAACACAGTCAAAATAAAAGATATCATAGGAGATGACAGATTGCAAGATTTAGATATTTTAAATTCTCTGCAATTAGATTTTAACGCAACCGAAGTCATTGCAAAAATGCAAGATGGAATTGATGTGCAAGTAAATGGAAAGAACATAACTGACATGATTATCTATCCATTAATTACTCATACCGACAGATTGTTCTATGACTCTGGAGATGATACAGCTTCTACAAAAAATCTATACTACGGATCTAATTCTCATGGAGTGGTTTTTGATCAACTGAAACCTGCTGTGAAACTGCATGGTCTTTTGGAAGCAATTATGGCTCAATATCAAATTACCTTTTCAACAGATTTTTTCTCTCAAACAAACGCAGTATGGAATAATTTGTATATGTGGTTACACAAAGACAAAGGAACTTTAATCAGCACAGGCACTTTGGGTTTAGGATCAGCAGTAGCAAATTTTAGAAATTTAACCGGGAGGTGGACAGATACCGGTACATCATTTAGAAACAAAAGTGGAGCAAAACACAAAAAACTTCTAGCAGGGTTTTCTGGCATGGGAGTAACAGGATATGCAAACGGAATCATTTATGGCAGTTATAGTGGAGATAGATTTATTGATTTGACAATAGAAACTTCAGCCACAGATTACGATGTTAGAATTACAGGTGGTTATAGAGAGGTTATATTTGAAGGAAATTTTTCTGGTAATTCTCATCCTGTAAAATTGACTGACGGACTTAAAATGAGAAAGCCAAACAGCAACAAAGACTATCCAAGATATAAACCAGAAATTGCTTGTGATCAAAACGCAACCTTCACAGTTAAAATGAAAGTCTTTGAATCAAATGACAAAGATGCTGGGTTTGCATTTGCCCAAGCTATACATACGTCAACAACATCATACAAAACAACTCCTGCGAATGAAATGCCAGAGATTAAAACAATGGACTTCTTGACCGGGATTTTTAAAATGTTTAATCTCACAAGTTATCTAGAAAAAGATACAGATGTCATAGAAGTCATTCCATTGTCTGATTGGTATAATGCAAGTACTACAACTTACGACATTAGTGAGTTTATGGATCTTAAGAAATCTCAAGTTTCCGTTCCGTTGCCATATCAAGAGATTGATTTTTCTTATGAAGGCAACGAAAGTTTTTTGTCTTTTTTTCACAAACAAAGATTCAACAATAAAGTCTGGGGTGCTTTGTCTTACAATGCAAACAATGAAACAGGCAAAACATACGAAGTAAAGCTACCCTTTGAACATTTTAAATTTGAGAATCTTAGAGATGCAAACGGAGGGGCAATAAAAAATATAATGTGGGGATGGGCAGTAGATGAAAACCAGGAATCTTATGTAGGAAAACCATTAATATTTTACTCTAAAAAAGTTACAAGTGGAACACCAATAACAGCATTAGAAACATCTGGAGGAACACGACACCAATTAACATCTTATTACATCCCTAGTAATTTAGCAGATCCCACATCTAGTGCAAATCAGTCGATACATTTTGGCGTTGAAAAAAACGAGTACAATTTCGAAAGTGCAAACAAATCACTTTTTCAAACTTACTATCAAACCTATATAGAGGAGATATTTGACAAAAGCAGAAGGATATACAAATTCAAGGCATATCTGCCTATGAAAGTAATTTTAAATTTAGAGCTAAATGATAGATTGATAATCTTCAACGAGCTTTATAAAATCAATAAAATAACCACAAATTTTGAAACAGGTCTGTCGGATCTTGAATTAATTAACGAAGTACATAGTTTTTCCGTTCCTGTTTCAGATGTGATTGGAGATGTAATTAAAACAATAGATGAGGCGAGTCTTGTGACAGTCGATTCGACCAAATTATTCGTGGACAGCGATACATTAAAAATATGATGAAATCAATTATGGATATGCTAGTGATAGCTAAGAAAGAAAAATTAAGAGGTAAATACATCAACGTTGCTCTTGGCAAAAACAAAATACCAGAGAGTTTCAAAGAGGTTTTTAAATTAACATTATTAAAAAAATGGCGGAAAAAATAACAGTAGAAATTGAGGCTAAATTTGGAGAAATTGAAAAAAAGCTCAAACAATTAGATACAGAACTTAAAGATGTTGGTAAAACAGCCAAAAAAACAAGCAAAGGTGTAACCGGAATTGGCAAGGCTGTAAAAGGTTTTGGGGCAATTTTGACAGGAGGATTATTCAAAGCAGGTGCAGTCATAATGACCAAATTGATGGAGCTTTTTATGAGCAATCAAAAAGTAGTTGACATTTTAAATGTTGCAATGACTTCTCTTACCATGGCGTTTAACGACTTAGTAAAATTTGTCGAAAAAAATGCAGGCCCAATAATTGACAATTTCAAAGCTCTTTTCGATGATCCAGGCAAAATGATTGATGACCTTGGAACGGCAATCAAAAATAATTTAATTGAAAGGATAAACTCTGCGATTGATACTCTAGGATTTTTAGCTAGTGCTATTGTGAAAGTCTTTAAAGGAGATTTTGACGGAGCATTAGAAGATGCAAAATCAGCAGGTAAGGAGTTTACTGATGTACTAACAGGGGTTGATGATAGTTTTGATAAAATTGCAGACGCTACAGAAAAAGTTGTAAAAGTAACAGGAGATTATGCAAAAAAAACGATAGAAGCTGCAACCTCAGTAGTAGAGCAGAACAAAGCTGTAAGGTTAGCAATCGCAGAAAATGAAAAATTGCAATTTGTTTTTCAAAGACAAGCAGAACAGCAAAGACAAATCAGAGATGACGTTTCTAAAAGCATCGAAGATAGAATTGAAGCAAATAAAAAACTTGGCGAAACTTTAGAGCAGCAACAAGCTCTGCAATTAAAAAACGCAAAATTGCAAGTAGCTCAAGCAAAAAGAAACTTAAAAGCTGACAAAGATAATGTGGCTTTTAAAGAGGCTTTGATTTTAGCCCAAAAAGAAGAAGCAGACGTATTAGAAAACATTGAGGGCTTCAGATCCGAGCAAGATGTAAACAGAGTAGCTTTAGAGCAAGAACTTCTTGACAGAGAAAATGCAAAAGCTGAAGGAGAAAGCAGAAGATTTATAGAAAGAAAAAGAATGGCTGCTGAGGAGATTGAAGATGAACTTACACGAATAGCAATTCTGAAACAAATAGCAGATGAAGAAAGAGTACTAGAAACAGAAAGATTACTCGAAAAAATCTCACAATATAAAGAAGGAACACAAGCTCGTATAGATGCAGAGCAAGAGTTTGAAGATTTTGTTCTTGCCTCTGAACAAAAAAAACAAGCGTTAGAAAAACAATCTAAAGCCATTAAAAAGAAAAATGACGATGAACAAGTCAAGAGAAAAGAGGCTCTTGAAAAGTTAGCGATTGCCCAAGATCAACAAACTCTTGGTCGTATTGTACAACTTGCAGGTCAAGGATCTGCCATAGGTAAAGCCGCTGCTCTAGCACAAGCAACAGTTTCTGGAATACAAGGAGTTCAAAATGCTTACTCAACAGCACAGAACTCTCCAATCACAGCAGTTTTCCCCGGTTATCCTCTTGTACAAGCAGGACTTGCTGCGGCTTTTAGTGCAGCTCAAATAGCTAATATTATAAGTACACCAAAACCTGATGTTTCAGGAGGTGGAGGAGCTAGTGCTTCAGCTCCAAACGTTCCCTCTGCTCCTGCATCAGCACCTCCTGCTTTCAACGTTGTAGGAGAATCTCCAGAAAATCAACTAGCACAGACAATCGAAGGCAGACAACAAGAGCCGGTCAAAGCATTTGTGGTTAGTAACGAAGTATCAAATGCCCAGGCGTTAGACAGAAATATTATAGAACAAGCATCAATCGGATAAATATGAAAATAATTGAATTAATACTAGACGAAGAAAACGAAGATTTGGGCGTAACAGCTATTTCAGTTGTAGAAAACCCAGCGATAGAAGAACAATTTCTAGCTCTTAAAAGCCAAGAGTTTAATTTTGCAAAACAGGATCAAGATAAAAGACTTCTTGTGGGGGCTGCTTTAGTGCCTAACAAACCCATATATCGAAAAAATAAAGATGAGGAGTATTATATATATTTCTCAAAAGATACTGTCAGAAAAGCCTCTGAAATGTTTTTTAAAAAAGGACATCAATCAAGCACAACTTTAGAACACGATATGAAACTTGAAGGATTGACAGTTGTGGAGTCTTGGATTGTAGAATCTGAAAAAGACAAGTCAAGACATTATGGGTTAAATGTACCAGAGGGGACTTGGATGATTTCAATGAAAGTAGAAAATGATGAGGTTTGGAATGAGTATATCAAAACAAACAAGCTCAAGGGATTCTCTATTGAAGCATTTATGTCGGATCGTATGCAAAGACCAAAAGACAAAACCTTGTCAGAAATCTTACAAGAAATAGAAGAAGAAGAAGCGGAATTTTTGAGCAAAAAAATTGTCAACTTATTAAATGATGAGGAGATAGAATTTGAATCCTATTCTGATTATCCAGATGCAGTTAAAAACAACGCAAAAAGAGGCAGAGAATTAAATGAAAAAGTAAACAATAAATGTGCAACGATGGTCGGAAAAGTAAGGAGTGCCTCTTTAGCACAAGGAAGGGCGATTCAAGTTGACACGATTAAGAGGATGTACAGCTATTTGTCAAGGGCAGGAGAGTATTATGATGAAAGTGATACAAAGGCTTGTGGAACAATTTCATATTTACTCTGGGGAGGCAAAGCAGGACTAAGATGGGCAACATCTAAACTCAAAGAATTAGGAGAGATAGATTTGCAGACACAAGTAATCAACGATGACTACGCTATTATAGACGATAGACTTGCTTACAGCACAGAGGAAAAGGCAAAAGAAATGGCTGCAAATATAGGATGTGAAGGTTTCCATACTCACGAGCTTGTAGATCCTAAGACAGAAGAAACAAAGACTTGGTATATGCCATGCGAACAGCACAAAATGACAGAGGAAGAGTTTAAAAAATACAAATGTCCTCCCGGTTACAAAAAAGATTATCAAAAACACAAGTGCGTGAAGATGAACGAGGAGGAACTTGCAGAGGTAGGGCCGCGAGGAGGAATTAGAAAAAGTCCGAAAGCTCCTAAATCTGGAACTCCAAACCCCAAACCAAAGGGGAAAGGAACAGCAAAAGGAGATGCCTCGACAAGCAGAGGAGCAAAAGTATCCAAAGCGGATCAAGAAAAACTGCAAAAGAAATCAGATGACTTCAACGAAAGATATAAAGAGAAACTAGGATACGGAGTTACAATAGGACAACTTAAATCTGTATTTCAACGAGGTCTTGGTGCTTTTAACACATCCCATTCTCCAAGAATAAAATCTCCGACAGCTTGGGCAATGGCACGAGTCAACGCATACCTTTATTTGGTTAAAAATGGCAGACCTCAAAACCCAAAATACAAAGGGGATTTTGACTTGCTTCCTGCTAAACATCCAAAATCTATGAAGAAATGAAAAAGAAATATAAATCAATGTCTAAGATAAGTCCAAGAGGAGGAAAAAGAGGATGTCTTTGTAAAGACAGAAAGACTTATCATCCAAAATGTTGCACAGGAGAAATGCACGCTCAAGGAATTGGAAAAATATAGAAAAAATATGACCGATTTTAGACACCTCAAACGTTAATAATATATAACACCTTAAATTTTATGAAAGCGACTGAAATACTAAACGAAATTAAGAACGTTCTAGGGATAGAACTTTCAGAAGAAAGCGTTGCTCTAGCTGTAATGAAGTTAGAAAACGGAACTGAAATCGAAGCGGAAAGTTTTGAAGTTGGCAAAGATGTATTTATCAAAAACGAGGATGGAGATTCTATTCCTCTTCCTGTTGGCGATTACACATTAGAAGATGGTACTCTCTTATCTGTAAAAGAAGAAGGCAAAATTGCTGAAATGAAAAAGAAAGAGGAAGAATCATCAGAGCCAAAAGAGGATCTAGAAGAGGAGAAAGAAGATGAAGAAAAAATGAATAAGTATGCTACTAAAGAAGAATTGTCAGCACTGAAAAAAGATATCGAAGATATCAAAAATATGATTAAAGACAAGGATAAACTAAGTGAGCAAGAAGAAGGCAAATCTGATGAAAACCAAGAGGTTGCAGTTGAAGCAGAAAAAGTTGAAGCTGAAAAAGTTGAGCCAATAGCTCACAACCCAGAGGCATTATCTTCACAAAAAAATGAGTCATCTTTTTATCAAAGTGAGCAGATGGCGAGAATTAGAAATATGATTTATAAAAAATAATAAAAAATGGCTGAATTTGTATCAAATGATGTAGTAAGAATTTTCAGAGATACTGAAACTCTTACAGGCGTAAAAACTTTAACAACCGGGGATAGTGGAAAGACTTATTTTCTGAATGCCTCTGGTGGTGCTACGATTACTTTACCTTCTTTAAAAGATGGTCTAAACTTTAAATTTATTGTTGCTGATAATTTTTCAACGACAAATTGGGTAATTGACTCTGCTGAAGGAGATAACATAGAAGGAATGATTGAGGTCGCAGGTGCAGTAGTGGTTGCGAGTGGAGAGGATCAAATAAACTTTGTCGCTTCTGCTGAAGCAAAAGGAGATTTTATCCAATTAGAATGTAACGGAACGAATTGGTTTGTTAGTGGACAAGCTGCCTTATCTGGTGGAATTACTGCAACAGATCCTAGTTAATAATTAATAATTTTTAAAAAATGGCAACAACCCATAACATAACTACAACCTTTTCTGGCAAAGCGGCAGAAGGTTATTTAAAAGCAGCTCTGCTTTCTGGAAAAACTCTAGCTTCTGGAGCTGTGGACATAAGAGACAACGTACAACACAAAGAGGTTGTGCAATTATTATCATCAGATGCTAATCTTGTAAAACCTGCAACTTGTGATTTTGATCCAACAGGTACACTAACCACAACTGAGGTGGTTTTACAGCCTACTGAGTTTCAAGTAAATTTGGAAGTTTGTGCAAAAAACTATCGAAGTTCGTGGGAATCTTTACAAATGAGAGGTATCAGATCTGGTATTCCTAATTCTTTAGGAGAATTTATACTTGAGCATGTGGTAGCAAAAACTGCTGATGCAATAGAGAAAGCAATCTGGACAAATTCAACATCATCAACTGATTTACCTTTTGATGGATGGGAAACTTTAGCAGGTGCAAACTCTGATGTAGTAGATGTTTCTGCATCCTCTGTAACAAGCTCAAACGTAACAGATGAAATCGGCAAAGTAGTTGATGCAATTCCATCGGCTGTTTTAGCACAAGAAGATTTGTATATCTATTTACCAACAGCAATTTTCATGAAATATGTTCGTGCGTTGGGCGGTTTCGCCTCGCAAGGTCAAGGATCTGCTGGTATAGATGCAAGAGGACATTTATGGTATCAAGGTCAGCAAGAGCTTTTCTACGATGGAATAAAAGTACTACATTGTCCGGGAATGACATCTACGAAGATGATTGCTGCAACTAGATCAAATATGCTAGTAGGCACATCGCTTTTCAGCGAGTTAAATCAAGCATCCATCTTAGATATGAGTACCTTAGACGGCTCTCAGAATGCGAGAGCAATTTTAAGAGGCTCAATCGGAGTGGAACTTGGCTATGGATCAGAGGTTGTGTTATATTCATAACCCTTTAAGGATTAGATTGGGGGTTTGAATCCCCCAACTAATCATTTTTTTAATCTTTAAAATAAAATCAAATGGCTTGTAACTTAACTCGTGGATTCGCTTTAAATTGCCGTGACATAATGGGCGGCATAGTCCGAGCATGGGCAACCAACTTCGGAGGACTTGGAACTTTAACAATCGATGCGACTGATCAATGTACAGATTCTTCTGGTACGGCTGTCTGGTTTCAGTATGACTTAAAAAATAGTGGTAACAATTTGACTGTAACTGCTAATACTGCAAGAGATACAGGTACGACTGTTTTTACAGCAGTTTTATCTCTAGTATTACCAAAACTTACTAAAGAGCATAATGTAGAATTTAAACTTCTTGCTTTTGGTAGGCCGCATTGGATTGTTGAGGATCGCAATGGCTTATTCCATTTATTAGGAAGAACGCATGGATGTGATATGACAGCAGGTACTATTGCGACCGGGGGTGCATTTTCAGATGCCTCGCAGTACACTTTAGAATTTACTGCTGAGGAGAAAGAGCCGCCATTGACAATTAGTGGTGCTACTTCTGCAAACCCAACAGCAGGCTGGTCAAGTCATACCGAAACGATAACTGTCGGTACGAATAGTTAATAAATTGTGTTCTGTTTGGGGGTAAGTTTTGTAAACTGCCCCTTTCAGAACTCTTAATCTTTTAATTATGAAAAAAAAGGATATAAATTTTTACAAAAAACCATTCGATTCAGTAGAATTTTCAGAAATTAGTTCATCTAATATTGGAAAAGAATTGAATGAAAATCAGATGGAGGAGTTAGCAAAGTCGAAAAGATTTAAAACTGAATTTGCTATATACGAAATCAGATGATTATAATAGACAGAACGCAAACTTCTAATACAATTAGTTTCATTCCTAGTTCTTACAATCCAACAGGATCAAATATATTTAAAGTAACTATGATAGACGAATCTAAAAATTCACAACTGTTTACAGCGACAGTATCGAGCTTCTCGGCTAACGATTACTATTATCAGTACACAGCAAACTTTGGGCAAGACACAAGCACCGATACAACACTAACATTGGAAATAACAAATACTGCAACAAATGAGGTTTTGACAAGAGATAAAATACTCAGCACAAACCAAACTGCAACGACTTATTCCTTAAATGCGAGTAAATACACAACGAACACCACAGCAACAAATGATTTTTTAGTCTATGATTAACAACGATTTTCATATTATAGGTTTGTCTGCATATCAGACTCCAGAGATTGTCGAAGATCCTAGGATGGACTTTGTTGCTTATGGAGATGATAATTTGTACTATCAAGATTTGATAGATGCTTACCTAAATAGTGCAACTTGCAATTCAATCATCACAGGAGTTGCAAACCAAATCTACGGAAAGGGTATCTCTGCACATAACGTTTCTACAAAAACCGAAGAATTTGCAAAATTTAAAAATTTATTTAGAAAAAAATGTCTGCAAAAAATTGCTTTAGATTTAAAACTGCTCGGAGAAGCATCATTTCAAATTACATACAAAAACAAGCAAGTAGAAACTGTTTCTCACTTCAATAGAGAAACTCTAAGAGCAGAAAAATCAGATGAGAAGGGAAAAATCAACGCATATTTTTATCATCCAAAATGGAAGGATTATAAAGATGGAGATGAGCTAACTAGAATCCCGGTATTTGGATCTGGCTCTCCTAATGAAATTTATATCATTCGTAAGTTTATTCCATCAATGCACTATTATTCTCCTCCAGATTGGAGTTCAGCTTTAAATTATGCAAAATTAGAATCTGAAATATCTGAATATTTAGTCAACGAGGTTACAAATTCTTTTTCTGGTACTAAAATAGTAAACTTTTCAAATGGAGTGCCTACTATTGAGAAACAGCATCTTATAAAAAACGAAATACAGAACAAACTAACAGGAGCAAATGGAGAAAAAACCATCATTTCTTTCTCTGACTCTCCAGAAACCAAAACAACCATTGAAGATATATCGGTCAGCAATGCTTCAGAAATTTATACATACATAGCTGAGGAATGTTCTAGAAAATTGCTTCTAGCTAATCGGATCACAAGTCCTCTTTTAGTCGGTATTAGAGATGCAGGAGGAAATTCTCTAGCAAACAACAAAGATGAAATTGAAGCAGCTCACAACTTGTTTGAAAATGTAGTGATTAAACCTTACCAAGAAATGATTATAGAGGCAATAGACGACATTTTAGCAGTCAATGGAATCTCTTTGGACTTATATGTTCAAACACTTACACCGATTGAATTTGTAAACACATCAGAAGTCGCAACAAAAGAGAAAAGAGAAGAAGAAACCGGGGAAGAATTATCCAAAGTTATTGATTTCAATGATGAAGATTTACTTGATCAAGTCTTACCTCTTGGAGAAAACGAAAAAACTTTATTTGATTTTGGTTATCAGCTTGTAGATGAGAGGAAGGCAGATATCGATTTAGAAGATGAGCTAGACAAAGAGATTAAACTTGCGACTGCTCCAAAAGGGAAAGCAGATCAAAAAAGTAAATATGATGGAGAAACAGAAAAGGGAAAAAAATATCTAGTGCGATATGAATATGCTCCTCAAGCAGTTAGCAAAAATTCAAGAAAATTCTGTCGTGCTATGATAAAAGCAAATAGAGTATATAGAAGAGAAGATATTGACAGAGAGTTTGGTGGCAATAAAGAATTTGCTAAAAAGGGAGAACAAACGTACAATCTTATGAAGTACAAAGGAGGAGTAAACTGCAAACATTATTTCATAAGAAAAACATATCTATTGGACGCTGATGAAAAGATAGATCCAAACAATCCAAATGCAAAAAAGAATTTAATTTATAAATCTAGAGTTGCATCGGAAGGCATTCCAATAGATAAGGCTTTTGAAAAAGAAGCAGCAAAAAGAATGATTGACAGAAAAAGAGGAGGCAGAGTAAATTAATTATGGCAGACGTATTATTTGTAAGTAAAGAGGATATTATTAGAAAAAGTCCATATGTTGATGGCAATTTAGATGCAGACAAGATTATTCCTGCTTTGCATTTGGCACAAGTTCAGTATTTGAAAGAAATAACAGGTACGGATTTATACAATAAATTAAGTACAGATGTGAGTGCTTTTGTATTAAGTGGTACAACAATACCAGCAAACTACAAAAACCTTCTAGATGATTATATAAAACCCATCTTGATTCATTTGACACTTGCTGAATTTTTAAAAAGTGCCTCAATCACAGTATCAAACAAAGGAGTTTTTAAACATCAATCGGAAAATTCGACATCACTAACCGACAAAGAATTGAAAGAATTAATTCAAGTCGAAAGAGATAGAGCAGAAAGCTATACAGAAAGGTTTATAGACCATATGCTTTTTAATGCTCCCACGAAGTTTCCAGAGTGGTTTTCAAACACCGATGATGACCAGCATCCACAATATGAATCCTATACAATAGATTGGGTATTATGAGTTTTGGTGCAATTTACTGTGAGAGTTATTGGGGAGATAACAACAGATCCTTCGGATGGGGCGAGGTTTATCCCTTGTGTAATCCGATGAGTCTTGACAGAACTGATTTGACAATAGATGAAACATTAGAAGTAACAATAGATATGAGTTAAAAAAATGAGTAGTATTAATATAAACGTAGGAACAACAGCAGACGATGGATCAGGAGATTCACTCAGAACTGCTTTTATTTCAGTAAGGCGAATGCTTTCTGAATTATATGGAATCACTTACACAAGTGATACGCAAGATATCTCTGGTACGACTTTTAGAGTACCTCTTGCGACAATATCAGACCAAGCTGCAAATACAGTCATGGTTAGAGATGCAAATTCAAGTGGTGCTTTATCTGCAAAAGCAGTAACAGATACCCAGGTCTTAATTGGAGATGGCACAGGGTTTACTGCTGCGGCTCTCTCTGGAGATGCCACAATGACAAACGCAGGGGTTGTGAGCATAGCAAACAACGCGATTGATCACGATGAATTAGCAAATAGATTTGCAAACAAAGTAGATAAAACTGACACAGGAAATTTTACAGTTGACTGCTCAGCAGGAAGCGTATTTCTTTGCTCTGGTAATATCGGCACGGCAAATATAACCTTTGACAATATGAAGCAGAATCAAGTTGTAGATTTAGTATTATCTGGAACTTTATCTTCTGCGGCAATTACATTCGTAGGTGGGACAGGATTAGGAACAACCACTTTTAACAAAGTAGGAACTACAAGTATTGACACGAGCAAAACGAATCATGTTTCTTTGATTTGCGTAAAAGAAACAAGCGGCTCTTCAATAGTAAATTATACAATAAACACTTACGCAGACGATAGTAACCCAGACGCATCTTAATCATGAAAGCAAGAATAGTAAACGGAAAAATAATAAAGTATCCAAAAATGCCAAGCAGTTTTGGAAACACAATCATAGGATTTGACAAACTCCCAGAGAGTGAGCATGAAAAATTTGGTTTTTATAATATTGTGACTCCAAGTTACGATAATAAAACACAATACATTTCTAATCTTCATACCACTGATGATTATGAAGATGCAGATGGAAAAACTAAAACTGTGTTTATTTATGATGTAAAAACTAAAACTTTTAGCCAAACACTTGCAGAATTAAAAAAAGATAAGTTGCAAGAATTAAAAGCAAAGGCACACACAAAACTGCAAGGTAGTGATTGGTATGTTACAAGAAAAGCAGAAAAAGGTACTGCAATACCTGATGATATAGAAACAGAAAGAGATAATATAAGAGCTTTAGTAGATACAAAAGAAAGCGAGATAAAAGCACTAACTAAAAAAGTAGATGTTTTTAACTACGATACAAATCTATAATTATGCCTACTAACAGAAGAATATTATCACAAGATGCAGCAGTAGCAGCAGGGGATCCTAATGCAGACCAAAATTTAGTTGTACGTATAGATGCAAATGATGAAGATAGTATAGAAAGTGGTGGTGCAAATACAGGTGCAGCAGGTACTACAATTTTTGACATAGCTAACCACGATTTAAATGTTCCTTTAATAGACAAGGGAACTGATTTAGTATTACACCTAAATGCAAGCGATACAACTTCGTATAGTGGTAGTGGTACAACTTGGACAGATTTAAGTAGCGATGGAAATAATGGTACAATAACAGGTGCTACTTTTGGAAGCGATACAAGAGGGTATTTTACTTTTGATGGTACTAATGATGAAGTAGAAGTAGGTGCAGATACTGACCTTTCAAATAATGCAAATAATTTTTCGGCTGAAGTTTGGTTTAATGCAGATAGCGTAAGTGGTACAGAATATATATTTTACCAAAATAATGGTACAGCAGGTGCTACTCATCAATTTATTATATGGAGAAGTAGTGCTAATGTTTATATTTACATATACGGAAGTTCTAACACAACTTTAGAAAGTTTAGGTGGATTTACACAGGGCGAGTGGACTCACGTAGCTTTTACTTTTGATGGCTCTAACGTAAAAGGATATGTTAATGGAACACTAAAACAAACAACAGCGAGAACAGATAATGCCAATACAAGTACAGATGGAGAAATTTATCTTGGATCTAACGGAACTACCAATTTCTTTACAGGAAAAATAGCAGTAGCAAGGTATTACAAAACGCCTTTGACTGCATCAGAGGTAGCACAAAACTTTAGAGCAAATTGTTTTTTAAGTTATAGTTCTATTTATTCTACAAATTTACAAATGCACCTTGATGCAGGAGATGATACAACTGTTTCAGCATCAACTTGGTCAGATAAAGCAAATAGTAATAATGGTACTTTAACAGGTTTTAGTTCTACCCTTTCTGATTTTTATGATAAAGAATTAGGTAATTGGCTTGAGTTTGATGGCACAGATGACAAAGTTACCAATTCTGATTGTAATTTAGATTCAGCTAATATAAGTATTACTGCTTGGGTATGGTTAGACCATTATGGTACAGGTGATGGTACTTCGATAGTACATTTAGGAACACCATCTACAGCAGGTACATCTATTCTTTTTAGAGAAAGAAGTAATGGTAAATTAAGTGTGTACGATAATGGTGCAGCAAATTTAGACACAGATAACGTAGAATTATCATTAAGTACTTGGCATTATGTAGCACTAACTGTTAGTGGCACTACTTATAAATTGTATGTAGATGGAATAGAAAAAAAATCAGGAACAGAAACAGCTTATAGTGGCGATGATAGATTAATAATTGGTAATTATAACAATGTATCAAGTGGTTCTGCATCACAATTTTGGGATGGTAAAATGGGTGTTGTAAAATTATATAATGTAGCTTTAACACCTGCCCAAGTAGCACAAAACTATTTAGCTACAAAGAATAATTATCCTAACGGGCATAATGGTACACTAACAAGCGTAAGTTTATCAACAGGAACACCAAGTTATATAGATTTTACAGCAGGTGCATCTGGAGACTATATAGATTTAGGTAGTACAATACCTTTTTCAACTCAATTTAGCGTAACACATTGGGTTAATTTCCACGAATTTTCAACAGCGTCACAGCATTTAAGTAGTTATTATGGTGGTGGTAATTTATACTATTTTAGTATATCAGGAAGTGCAGGTAAACTTGATTTTAATGTTTATGGAACAGGTACAACTACACAAATAAGTGGTGGGGATACACAGAATATTGTTTTAAACACAACAGAATGGCAACTTGTGACTGCAACTTGTGATTTTAATGGTACGATAAAAATATATATAGATAAAACTTTATCAGCAAGTAAAACTAATAATGCAACAGCACCAAACACTAAAACTGCAAGTGATGAATTGTATATAGGTGGTTTAAACAACTCGCCTACCTATTCAATGGGTGCAGATTTAGGTGCATTTAGATTTTACGATAAAGAATTAACTTCAGCAGAAATAGATGCAATATTTGATGCTGAAAAAGCAACATACGGAAGATCGTGATACAAGATTTAAGGACATACGGACTTTCAGCATTTGCGTTAATATTTAGTTCAATGCCACAAGTTAATATGTACTTACAAACTGCTGTTTTAGTTTTAACAATAGTATTAGTAATAATTCAGATATATCAAAAAACAAAATGAATTTACCAAAAAACGGAGTAGCGAAAGAGATAAGACA
>FUFK010037706.1_pt1 | contig 35758 bp, 21 predicted proteins | sample 1021851 | NCBI WGS metagenome assembly FUFK01 (sample SAMEA51879418, study PRJEB19060) | metagenome | reverse complement strand
GAGCACAGCGTTCCTTCGTGCGGATGGATGGTCGAGCAACACGCCATGGCCGGAAAATTTGACCGAGCCCGAGCGGACGAAATGCAACTCACGACCAAGCAGCGAGCGATGGTGGCGAGGGGTGAGAACATCACCGATGCTAACGGTGAGACCATTGCTGCCTCTTGGTTCCGGGGCGGTGAGCGAGCGGCGGTCAGCGTTCTCATTTCAGGCGACACAATGGCCACGCCCGAGGCATGGGATGCCTCGGTTTCACCCACGCTCTTGATTCACGAGGCCACCTATCTTGAACAGCAACAGGACAAGGCCGAGGAACACATGCACTCGACGGCCACGGGAGCGGTCGCTTCGGCTCAAGCCGTTGGGGCGACCTACCTTGCGCTGACGCACTACAGCAACCGCATCAAAGATTCCTCGGCGTCTGCAGGCGAGGCCAAAGCAGTCGCTGACGTTGTGGCCGTGGTGGCGCTGAACGATAACGACCGTTTGGTGGTCGACGATGACGGGAACCTCACCCACTTGGTTTGGGGACGCGAGGGGTGGGCGGCGAAGAGCATCCCACCCAATCGTTGAAATGAACGGTGAGGATGGAACATCCATGCGTTGGCTGACGGCATGGGCGCTTGTGCTGCTTTTGTTCGCCGCCCCCATGGGTGTCCAAGCCGACCAAGGACGAGCCGCCCCTTCCTGCCTCACGCAAGACGGCGCAAACCTTCCGCCGACCATTGATATCGACCCCGATGTGTGCGTCATCGTTGACCTTGGTGTTTTGCAACCGGGCGATGTGTACGAGATGAGCATCATCGTGGTTGACGACGCCATCGACCTGCTCTTCTTTGATGAAAACAGCATCCAGCCCTACGAACTCGGTCAATCCTACCGTTCAGTCATGGCGCAACCAGCCAGCACCGAATCTGCTCTGGGTGCCTTTGAATTCCACTGGAAGGTGCCACCGTCCATCAGCGCCAAGCGCTGGTTCATGGTGCTAGATAACAGCGCTCATGACGGTGATGCGGGCCAAGGCGACCAGGGCGGGCTTCGCAGCACGGTTTCCGCCTCGGTCAGTCAACTTACGCAGGCCTACTGGACACCTTACAACGACATGTTGGCGGTGGATACAGGCGCCTACGAAGTCCTGCTTTCTGGCGACGACCTGCGTTTGGACGCTGGCACCACCGTGGTACTTTCGGCCTGGGACTTGACCTTCGTCGGCGATGTCTACCTCCAGACCCGTACCATGCACGACCGCTACACCTCGGGTGGCATCGGCGTGCAATTCATTGAGGGCGGCGCCCTTCAAGGGGTTGAATCTCCTCAATCCTTGACGTGGCAGGTCCCCTCAACGCTTGAAGGCGAGGAATTGCTCTTGGTCGTTGATAACACCGACAGCCCGCTGGGCGGTGGAAACGGAACCGAGGCGCTGCGAATGACGGTGCGCTTGGAATTGGCACCACCGCTCACGCCAACGATCACAGACCAGCAAATGGCCACCGTTTCCCTCGGCGAAACGATCACCCTGGACGCCTCTTCCACACCCAACCGCTTGAACCAACAGGGCACGTTCACATGGGACATCGATGCCAGCGTTGATGCCAACGAGGACGGTAATCCCACCAACGACCCCGACGCCAGCGGCCTCAGCGCCGATGCGTCCTGGTCAACACCGGGCACCAAAACGGTCACCGTAAAAATGACCGCTCCATCCGGCGAAGAAGCGACTGCCAGCTACACCGTCACCGTTCAAGACACCGTGGCACCCATCGCCGGCATCCAGGCGACCGGGACCAACGTCTCGCTGATTTCGGAGGGCTGGCGCGTCAACATCGACAACACCATCGAAATGACATGCTCGAGCAGCACCGACGACCACCAGATTGCACGGTGCGATTGGACGGTGGATGGGCAAGCGGATGAGAACACCTCGATGATTTCCTTCAAACCCGACGAACTGCGAGATTACAACATCGTGCTCACGGTCACCGATGCCAGTGGCAACACGGGCAACGCCACGGCCGTGGTGAAATCGGTTGACCCCACCCTTCCCACCTTTGACCTCTCCCTTTTGGCCGCCTTCCCAACCGTGGCTACTGCAGGTGATGCACTGGACTTCCAAGTCGCCGTCAGCGACAACTACTCCGAATCACCCCTTCGTGTTCACTGGGATTTGCAACCCTCCAAGGACACCGATGGTAATGGTAACACCAAGGACGACCCCGACCGTGTTGGCTTGGAACCAAGCATCACCTTTGACAGCCCGGGTTTGAAAGAAATCGTGGTCACGGTCTTCGACGGCTCAAACAACAGCGCAAACTACGCTTTTTCGGTCAGCATTGCTGCGGCTCCAGAGGACGCAACATCGTACATGGGCGGCATCATGTTGGTGGGCATTTTGCTCATCGTTGGGGGCGGTGCGTTGGCCTTCAATCGGGCTGCTCAGCGAAACCGAGGTTTCAATCTCCTCATCGAGCGCGGGCTCAACAAGGAAGAGGCCCGAGCGCACATGGCGATGACGGCTCAGCGAACCAAACTCTCCATCTTCTCAAAAGCCGCTGACTATGCTGGCTTGGACCTGGGTGAGGTGGTCCCTGAAGACCAGCGTTTGGCGTCTGAAAAACAGGCCGAAATGGAGGCGATTTACGGGTCATCAAATACCGAAGACCCGAACGCCGGCTTTGCACAGGCAGCCTATGCGCAACCGTCCATGTCCCAGGCCAGTCAACAAGCCGCTTCCGAGGCAGCGGCCTTGCTGTCCGACGATGAATCCGGCATGTCCATGGGTGATTCTCTCGATGATTTGGTGGAAGAAATAGCCGGGGCTTCAGCGGTCGCTGCCGAGGCGCTATCTGCCGTTTCGATGCCGGTGGAGCAGAAACCTGACGCGGCACCAACCGTGTCTCTTCCTTCGGTTGAACTGCCTGAAATGGACGACCCATCTCCCACTGTTGCCTTGCCGATGGATGAAGACGCCCAACTCGAAACGGCCCCCTCTTCATCCGTTGAGATTCCTGAGATGACAACACCTGCTGCCACTTCCTCGCCGGCCCCGACGCCCCCGCCCACGCCTGCTCCGACGGTTGTTCGCCACACTTGCACCAACTGTCAGGCCATGTTTGAACTCGACATGCCTGCGGGTGTCCATCATGCGGTGGTGGCGTGCCCTGCCTGCGGCGTGGACCAGAACATCAGCACCGATGGTTGAATTTCGGGCTTGAACGGCCGTTTCAATGAACACGACGGCGAATGCTTCTCAAAGGATGAGGGCTGAGCATTCAGCATGGATGAGCCTGCGCTACGCCTCTTGCGTGCTGGGCTGCGCCAGCCCAACCGGCGAGGTCGCACCGCGGTCGTGCTTGTTGCGGTCATGATGCTCTCGTTGATGCCGCCTGTTTCAGGGGACGTGACCGTAGCACGCGACGACTTTGGCGTCCTCGATGCCTTCGCCAGTACACTTGCCGACCGTGCGGCGGAAGGTGAATCACTCGTCGCTCTTCAAGGCGCTCAATCTTCGTTCGCCCTGTTGGACGCTTCAAAACGTCCCGTTCAATCGGGCGATGCGCTGGCCGACGCTGAGAATGTGCTGAATCAGGTGGAACTTCGGGACACCTCGCCATTTGAGGAAGACCATCCACGCCCCTATGAATTCCTGACCGATGTTGCTACGCACCCGGATGCGTGGCCGTACAACCTCTGGGAGACCTTGTTCTCAATTGATAACCTCGGCCTTGACAATCTCCTTGGAATCGGCATCAACACCTANGCCATTTACGTGAATTTCTCGTCGAGAAACAACGGGCCCGCCTATGAGGCGTGGGACCAAGGGACCTTCACGGGTGAGATACTGGTCGGTAACGATTTGGTTTTGTTCGAGAACTTCATCGACATCGATGGCGACGGCACGGACGACCTTTCCGTGGGCTTGACCTTGGAAGGATTGACCACGCTGGGCGAAGGCTTCGGCATCGAGACCAGCGACAACCCTATTCCGGGTGTACCGGGAATTCCCACTGAATTGTGGATTCGTCCGACCTTCCAGTGGGCTGTCAGTGCGTTGAACATCAACGACCCCTTATGGGACGAACTTGAACACCTCGAGGTCTCGCTCATGAAGGGGCTGGCGTTTGACATCACGCTATCCAATTCGGAATCCTACGCCATCGTGGTTGACACCCGATTCACCCAACCCCCGTCCGACGTCACCTTGGGGGTCGGCATTGAACGCATTTCCTTTGACATTACCAGTGCCATCGCCCTGCCGCAGCAATTCATCACCTCGCTCTTATTGGGCACGGTCAACTCAAGCGACCTTTCACTGACGGGCATCACCGCTCCCTACGCCGTGCGCTTGTCCAACCCGAATGAACCCGGTGGATTTGACCAAACTGACTGCAGCGAGACCCTGAACTACGACCCAGTGACGGATTACGATGCGAAGAGCCGCGAGCACAAGTGTGGCATCGGTATCGGCGTGGGTTACGTGCACTTTGGCGAAGTCCAACCCGACCAATCGGTTGACATCCTCGAATACGCCTACCTGGATGTTGGTTTCCACCCAGAGGAAGGAAAAACCATCATTCCAAGTGAGGTTGACTTGACGCTGCGTAACGACAACATCGGTGAGAACACCTTTGACACCATCGAAATTTACTCCGATGTTGGTAGTGATGTCTACATCCATTACTTTGAGGACCGTTCCAACGTCCCCGAAGGCGACAGTCCCTTTGGAAACATAACGGATTCTCGCTTGTGGATTCGTGGCCTGCCGTCGGGTACGCTCCACGATGATGAAATCGCGGCCATCTTCACCACCATCGGTGAGGCGCCCGGCTCGGTCAATCTCCCGGGCGACATTCCTGACCGTCTCTCCCTGATGATCGCCATCAAGAATTTCTCAGGAGACAGCACGACCAACGTCGACGACCCGACGCTGCCCGTGAACCCCGCCCAACCGCCCAACACGCTCTTACTCATCGCTGGCACCTCCTCCATCAAGGAGTTCAACTACGCATCGACGTTCAAGCGAGGTGGCTACGTGGGCGACAGTTCGTCCATGCTGGTCGAAATGGAAGACCTTCCACGCGTCATCGTCATCCAGGGCAGCTTCCTCCTCTCATCATCGGGGGTTAATCGGGTCAACTTTGACAATCCCAACTTGAACACCATCGCGCAATTCTTTGACAATGCGTTGCTGAGCGTTGTGGAAATCGTACTTGACATCGGCACCATCCTCAACGGTCTTCCCACCGCCGTCGTGGGTACCGCCGGCTCAACGGGTGGCGTTATTGACATCCAGTGCTTNAACCAGGTGAAGAAGAGCCTACCCACAAGTAACCGGGAGACCATGGAAATAGAGCACATGCTCTTTGCATTGGCCAGCAGCCCTCAACCATGGCTTCCGGAAATGGACCACATTCTCCTCTCCGAAGATACGAACATCGCGGTTGTGGACGGCCGTTTGGGCCCGGTTGACCCCTTGGTTCCGGTGGCGATGAGCATGCGGATCGGCGGTATTTCGCATGTGCGCCACGACTTCGACCCCATCAATGAAATTCGGGACATGCAACTGGACGGTTCGGCCAGTGGCTCCCTTCTCATTGGCCACATCCAGCACGACGATGGCGATATGGCCAACGCCATCAAGCAGTCGGCCATGGTGTCGAACCGCCCTGCTCAATTCAACATCCTGCAGCAGGCTGAATCCCTCGAATACGAGGCCAGTGAGCCCATCGGGACCATCACCTACGGTGGCCAATCAGGCGAACAACGCAACGCCATTCGCTTGGCAGGCCTACCCTCTTCCTTTGAACTTGTATTGGGGGATACCGTTGGCTATGTCGCCGACGGGCCAATGGAGAGCATACAGGTGCAGATGACCAACGCCACCACGCCGTTGACCATGGATGGCGACCACGTGCGCTTCTGGGTCAACGAGGACTCGGCCGAAGCAAGTTTGAGCCTCAAACTCTCTGACATCACTTCCATGGAGCGCCTGAGCCCTTTGGTTCCGGGCTCGCTCGGACCCGAAGGTAATTCGGAGGTTCGTTTGGTCCGAAGTACATCCTCTCCGTTTGGGGTTTCCTTTGAAGACGAATCAACCCACGACAACCCGTTCCTTGGGCTCAACGGGCAGGTGTATTTCGACCCCCTGCCAGCGAATATTTCGCTAACCTTGCCTTCGGACGTGGATTCGGATGGGCTTGAACTGCCTACTTTTGGTGAAGAGGAAGGCATTGAGGGCCTGTCGTTCTTCTTGGGCGACCTGGTCGATTTCGGGAGTGTCGTCAACGATTTCGTTCACGCCTTGACGGTGAACGTCGGCGGTGAAATCGGTGAGAGCGAGAACATGAGCCTTGGGCTGGATTTGTTCACCGGTGAAGCCTTCAACATGACCGTGGACATGAAGAAAGGGTCGAACCTTGAAGCCGAACCGGCTTGGATGCACGGCCTTGGCATGGAGGCGCTTGAACAAACTCGCCTGGAATCCAACCTGTCCCGAATGCCGGCCTTTACCGCCACCAGCCGTGGCCCGATGGAAGAGATTCTCGCCGATGGTCGCATTGATGAATCCGAGCGGGTCCAGGCGCTGACCATCCTTGAAGCCATCAACATCACAGCAGCCGAAGCCTTGGTTGACGCGCTCGAAGACGGGCGGGTGTCGGACGAGGAGAAGGTTGGGATGAACCTGACCAAGTTGGAGGAGGAAGGCATCACGCTGCACGACACCCGGGCGTGGCACCTGCGAGCATGGTTGCCTTCGCTGCCCGCTGGCACCGTTGAGTTGGTGTACGATTTCAGAATGCTCGCCGGTGTGCCGACCTACGAAGTGGACCTCAAGATGTCCCAGTGGCAACCGAAATACCCGCAGATGACCATCATCGCCAACGGCCTTGAGGGTCAAGATTTGGAACTCTTCATCGACGGATTGGACACCACCACGCCGCGTAACGTCGAAGTCAACGCCTTGTTCTCGACTCAAGAAAACTTGACCGTTCCGAGGGTTTCGGTCGACATGCATTACGACGCGGGCGTTCGCCTCAAATCGGCCCACGCCATTCTCATCGACCACGAGGCCTTGACCCGTGTTGAAGCTCTCGTGGTCGGTATTCCCCAATCCACGGATGTATCTGCGGTCATCGGTGACGTGTTGATTCTCGACCTCGTCGTGCCCGAAATCCATCGTACGAGCAACGGTCACTCCGCCGATTCCCTGATGCTCAAGCAACTTCGCTATGTTGACGGCTTCTGGTATCCCTCCACTGCGTTCATGCGAGACTTGCCCGGCGAGATGCATCTCTCCACGGAACCCGATACTCGGTTCGACATCCGGAAGCAAACGGCGTTCCAAGGCATGCGAACACTGGATTATTCCTCCAACACCGACGACATGGACCTCTATCTCGAAGCGAGTGGAAGGGCCATTGAAGCAAAGGGCGATGTTCTGATGCTGGCCGAGGATTTGCCGACCCGGTTTGTGTTGTCCCTGACCGATGACTTCGGGATGCGCGTGGATTCCTCCGGTTCAGGGGTGAAGAAGGTCTACGTTCGCCAAACCGATGTGCCGACGACCCCTGGCGTGACCATCGAGCGCGTGGAGGTGGTTGGACAGAACCTGAAGGGCGCCACGATTCACATTTACTCCGGTCCGGGTGAATACCCGCTCATCGTCATCGACGATATCACCGACGGGCGCTTGGTTGCGACTGCAGAAGCCTATGTCCAACCCGGCCTGGTGGAGCCGTGGCTGGAACCTGTCTTCGGCGACTTTGAGATGGAAGGCCGAGCGGTGCTGCTCGATGCGCAGTTTACGGGCATCGTCCCAACCGCGTCTTCGGTCGGTGTCAACGGTATTGTTACGGATCTTTCCTTGGTGGGCTCACTCACGGGCGAGTTTGTTGAAACTCGCCACATCATGGTGATTGACCCCATCGGTTCTGCGCTTGCCAGCGGATTGGCCATGTTGTTTGGGTGATGAAGCATGACGGAACCATCGGCAGAGGATTTGCGACACGGGGGCTCTCCATTGGAGGGCGATGAGCTCGAAGATTGGGAGGCCGCTCAAGAAGCAGCCAAATTGTTGACCACCCTCAAGCGAGAGGTCACACCAACCCGTGTCGCCATGGCTGGTGCCGTGCTCTTCATGCTCCTCATCATGGCGCTGAGCGGCTGGTATTGGGTGCTTCCGAGGGATGCGGTCAATGTGGAAACTCACTACATGCAACGGGGTGGCCACCTCATGATGACCGAACTTCACAACGATGGAAGCCGGGAAATCACGGACATCGTTTTGGAGATTGAATTCCAAACTCTGGACGGCGAAACCATCGACCGGATGTCACTTGAACTCGATGTTCTCGAAGGGCATTCATCAATCTCCGGCGACGATTTGGAGATGATGGTCATCGGCTACACGGTGTGGGACCAATACAACCTCGTGGTCGAACTCGAGTACCGAGATTACACCGGTCAACTTCGCCAGCCGGCCCCGTTCACCCACCAAGTGGGTGATTGGTCGCAGGAGATTTTCATGGACAAAGCGGAACGACACACTTGGCCCATTGATTGAGCACTGTTTAGACAAGCAGACCGAACCGATAAAGGACAGGAGCCTAAGGCCAAACCATGGCTGGAGTTTCCAACCGCCTTACTGCAGGTGTGTTCGTACTCCTCCTCGTTTTTTCAACCACGAGCTCCATCCTTCTCCCACAGGACGCTGACCAAGGCGAATTGACCACCTTCAATCCCGAATGGGTTCGCTTTGACGTTCGTGAAGGCGTCTACAACGACGCCATGGGTCTTCTCGACCAAGACCTCACCGCCGAAGAGCGAGCACCGCTTGCCATTTCCACCTTTGGTACCTTTGACGCCCATGGCTTGGAACTCCTGCGCCCCGTTCCAGCCGAATACTTGGAGCCCCGTTTTGACACCCTCATGCTGGTCGTTTCAAACGATATGCGCTTCCATGATGTACGTCATGAACTCAGCGATTTGCCAGGCTTGGCCGTCAGGGAATTCATCGCACCGTCGGGACTGTTGGTCCAAGGAACACCTTCGGCTCTGGCTCAGGCTGGAGAACACCCGGCCGTCATGACCGCTCACGCCGTTCCCATCGGGATGTTCTTGCACAAGGATTTGATGGATATTCTCCTTCTTGAGACCGGGGAAGCAGCGCTGCAGGGCAACCTGCTCCGCATGGATGGATGGCGAGATGACGCAGGTCCACTCGACACCGTTTCCCTCACCGATGACACGGGCGCCACGCTCACTCAGAACCTCGGTGATGTTGCAGCAGAGGTCTTTGACCAGTGGCGTGCTTGGGATGCTGGACGCTACGAAGGCACCCTCGATGAGGTCGACCTGCCTACGTTATTGCGTCAACCATCGCTCATGCAACTGCGACCCGACCCTGCGTTTGCGGCCTTCAACGACCAGTCGCGCAGCCACATGAAAACCAACACCATGACCACATATTTCACCACGGATTTGGACGGTTCCGGCCAAATTGTCGGCGTGGCTGATTCTGGTTTGGACGAAGATCACGGTGATTATGGCACCCGCGTGGTCGGAAATTACGACGTCATCGGTGACGGTTCTACGGCGGACAAACATTCGGGCCACGGCACGCACGTTTCCTGCACGGTGCTCGGTGATGGNTACCGTGGCGGCTACGGTGGTGTTGCACAATCCGCTGAGTTGTATTTCCAAGCCATGGAAAACGACAACACGGGCAATTTCCAATCGCCTTCACTGAACAACCTGCTGAACACGGCCTACAACGCTGGTGCTCGCACCCACACCAATTCATGGGGTTCTTCGTCCGCCAGCGAGCAAGCCAAATACAATTCAGAGACCGAAGATGTCGACGACCGTGCGCATTATTACGACCGATATTACAGCGGTGCGGCCGGTTTGACGATTCTTTTTGCAGCAGGAAACGATGGCCCAAATTCAGGCACGGTTTCGCCGCCAGCGACGGCCAAGAACGTGATTTCGGTGGGTAACCATCAGAACCGATACAACGGCGCACCGGACTCAATGATGAGCGGCTCATCCCGCGGCCCAACCGAAGACGGGCGAATCAAACCGGATTTGGTTGCGCCCGGTGGTTATGTTCGTTCATGCCGTGCTCAAGAAGCAACGGATACCGGTAGCGCCTCGTGGAACAACAACTACTACCTCGAATACACGGGTACATCCATGGCCACACCCAACGCCGCTGGTGCGGCGGTGATGGTTCGTGAATACCTTGTTGAAATTGCACAGCGTCCGTCTCCTCAAGGTGCGTTGGTCAAGGCCCTCCTCGTCCTCGGCGCTCAGGACATCGGTACGAGGGATATTCCCAATGACGACGAGGGGTGGGGGCGTATCAACCTCAAAAACAGCCTCGCCCCTTCGGGAGGAAAGGGCATTTGGGTCGACGACCGCTCGGTCATGTCGGGCACAGGAAATAGCAAATCTTACCCCTTCAACATCTCACAGAGCAACGGTCAATTCAAGGTCGTGTTGACATGGTCGGACGAGCGGGGTTCGCGCTTTTCCTCTGCCCAATTGGTGAACGATTTGGATTTGGAAGTCACCGCTCCCGATGGTACGGTCTACCTCGGCAATGACTTCTCCAACGGACGGTCCGTCACGGGCGGTGCTCGTGATAGCGTGAACAACCTCGAAGTCGTCCTCATCGATATCGCCGCCTCAGGAACCTGGACGGTCAAGGTCAAGGATGCTCAACACAGCGGCTCGCGAGCGCAACCTTACGCGCTTGCAGTGGTCGGTTATGGCGTCAACGATTTGCGCCCTGACCCCATGGTCGTGCCTGAAGACTTCCAAATGGATGTCGCCATCCCCCAGGTTGACGACCCCGTGCAACTCACCACCTCCTTCTTCAATTTTGGAAACGTGGAAGCAGAATCTCTTCCGATAGCCTTTGAGGTCAATGGCGTGGAGCAAGCGAGAAACACGATCACGCTCGGGGCCGGTGCGTCCAGGGTCGTCATGTGGCCGTGGACACCAGCAGCAGCAGGAGCGACCACGCTCTCGTTCATTGTTGACCCCGACGATTCGGTTGATGAAATCCGAGAAGACAACAATCGGCACGATGTTCAAGTCAACGTTACCGCCCCTGGCGTCAAACTCGAAACTGCGACGCAGGAGGTCACGCTTGTTTCAAGTGAAACCACCGCTACCTCGTGGAACATCTCCCTGACCAACACGGCGCTGATTCCAACCAACGCTTCGATGCAAACCGGCGAGGTCGTTCATCTCGAGACCGGGCAGGCCATGCCTTGGTACATTGGCAGCACCGATTCCAATTTCAGCATGGACGGACAGGCTTCTGAATCCATCACCGTCACATTGGTCCACCCAGCCCCACCCGCACCGGGCACCTATCGCATCGACCTGCTGGCCTTGGACATTGACAACGGGGTTGACTACCCATTGGATGTCGATTTGATCGTTCCAAATTTACCCGAGGCTGGGCTTGAATTTGATTACCAAGTGGTTCCGGTTCACCCCGCCCAACCCACCAACATGACCGTACGGTTCTACAATAATGGAAACGCGCCGATTGGCTACGACCTCTTTTTGGAAGCCCCCACCGGATGGCAAGCGGGTTTCACCAATCTTGGAAGTGAGGCGGGTGCATCCTCCGGGTCCACGGGACTCATCAATAGCGAAGCCTACCGTGCGGTTGGTTTGGTCTTCACGCCCCCCAAGATCATGACGGCTGCCGGTGCAGAACGCGTGGTCAAATTGACCGCCTACAGTCAAACTGAGCAGCAAGAAATGACCGTCTTTGAGATTCCTATTCAGGTCATGACCGTTCGTGAACTCTTCATCGACCTTGAGTCGTCCATTGGAACCCTGCGCCCCGATACCAGCATCAGCATGCGTTATTCGTTGGAACACAGAGGCAACGTTGACTTCAACCTCACACCGTCATTCGAACTCCCCTCCGGTTGGAGCGTCACTTCCACCTTGGAGGTCGTTGACATGCCGTGGGCGAGCAGCAAGAACCTTCTCTATACCCTAGAGGCTGGAAGCAACGCTCGTACGGGGACCATCAAATTCCACCTCGACGACGGCTCAGACCGCTTCACGTGGGAGAGCACGCTGAACGTGGAAATACCTCCTCAACCGACCTTGACTTTTGTTGGTCTTGAACTTCAAGACGGCACCTCGTACGGTACGCCCCAGGGGGCGGGATCTCATCCTTCGGGGGAGTCGCTGAAATTCACCTGGCTGCTGGGTAATGATGCGGAGACGGTCTGGAGTCCAAGTGCCAGCCTACAATTGGCCCCGGGCCTTTTTGGCGAATGCGATCTCGTTGAACCGGTCGCCATGGGCGAGGTCTCCCCCGTGGTGTGTAATCTGCTCATCGCCGCCAATATGGCGCCCATGAGCGAACCTTCGTTCACCTTGGTGCTCAACGATGCTGGGGTTGAGGAAACCACAACGATTGGTCTCCTTGTTGCGCCCAATGAACAGGTGTCATGGGACATCGGTTCCGTGCCCCTGCTCACCACCGGCCAAGAGCGGCAGGTCACGGTTGAAATCACCAACTCAGGAAATACGGTTCTTCAGCGTCAAATCCTGGTTGAGGCTCCCTCAAAATGGGTGGCCTCCGTCGATGGAAACGATATTCTTGACCTTGAAGTTGGGCAGTCCGCTTTGGTCCGATTGAACATCCGAGCCGATACGCCTGGTTCGGCTTCCATCGTCGTGAACTTGGCGCAAAGCACCGCAAGCGAACCGAGCTTCAGTTTCGTTGCAACCTCCTCGGGCGAACCCATCGGCACGTCGGGCGAGAGCGGTTTGGATTCAACACTCGCCGTTGCCCTGCTCGTGGCGGTTTTGCTGGTCGCTTTTGCAACCATTGGCTTCGGTGCACTTCGAGGGCGTAGCGAGCCGGAGACGGCACAAATATTCGCGCCGATTTCTACGGTGATGCCCGCTCAAGCACCGACCGTACAAGCGACGCCAACGCCGGTTGCGACCCCAGCCCCGGCCTCTCCGGTTGCGACCACTCCCCTGGACTCGCCTGCCGCAACCCCGGCACCGATGTGCTGGACCTGTCGCCAACCGATCACCACGGCCATGTTGGGCTGCCCCGGTTGTGGAGCACGATATCACGCAGACGGTGTCGGTGGTTGCACGGCCCCTTCCATCGAGACGTGCGTGAATTGCGGTGGGCCATCAAGTGCCTTTGTCAAGGCATGACCATCGTGCTGTTTTGATGCACAGGAAGCATAGGGTTTTGATAGGAGAACGCCGAGGGCAGGCCATGATGCCTACGGCAAGCGAGTTGAACGCTTCCCGGCGCACGGCGCTCTTTCTTGTCATGGTGATGTGCACGGCACTTCTTCCATTGGTGGCGCCAACCGTGAGCGCCGATGGCGGCCGAGCAGCTTCCATTTCAGTGACAGGAATTCCCGGCAGCCTCGAGGTCAACCCCGGTGAGGCGGGCGAATACACGGTCCGTGTTCGAAACACGGGCTCGGACCCTGTCACTGTTCAACTCTCTTCATCGCAGGAAGCCACCGAAGACTGCAACGGCTTTTCTTCCTCCGTAACCCAAATCCCAGGCCAAATTGACGGCGGGAGTTATGAAGAGGCTGCCATGAACGTCAGCGTTGCTCAAACGGTCGAAGCCGACACCGCCTGCGACACCACCATCACGGCCACCATCACGGCCGTCATCGGGGCGCCCGCAGCCGAAATTCCCGAGCCCGAAACCGATGTCGTGACCACGACTGCAGCCGATGGTTCGGGCAGCGCCGTCTTTGGTGTGAACCTCATCATCAGCGAATCGGACCGAAGTGTGGAATGGGCAGGAGAAGAGGAAATCGATTACCGCATCGAGGTTGAAAACACGGGTCAAGCCAATGCAACGGTCAACCTTGCCATCAGCGAAGGAAGCGGCCCCAACTGTGCCTCAGCTTCGTCGTTCACCGTCTCGCTCAGCGAAACTTCGGTGAACGTTGCCCAAGAAGAATCCGAGATTGTTTTCGCCACGGTGGAGGTTCCTGAAGGGGCCACGGCAGACAAATACTGCTGGGAAGTCACCGGCACCGTCACCAATGACCCATCTCAAGAAGCCAAAGATACAGAGAACTTCGATTTGACCGTACCGGAACTCAAGGAATGCCTTCTCTCCTTGAGCAAGACCTCCGTCAGCGTGAACCCAGACGACGACACCACCATCACCGCCACCTACGCTAACGACGGCAACGCCGACTGGACCGTTTACGCCTCGGCGGTTGGAAGCAAGTCTTCATGGGTCCAGGTCGACGGCGCTTCTTCTGGTCTCTTGCCATACGACGGCGGCAACGGAGAGCGAGCGTTTGACTTCATCATCTCACCAGACGATTCGGTGAATGCCGGCTCGGAAACGGTTGTGCAAATCGTCGGAAAAGACGGCAATAACGGGGCCGTAAAGTGCCAAGCTGACCTCCGCGTCACCGTTGGACAATCCCGAGGCGCCAGCATTTCCCTCGCCACGGGTTTGCTCTCCAACATCGAACCGGGCAGCAACAAATCAACCACCATCACCATCACCAACCAAGGCAATGGCCAAGACAACCTTCGCGTCGCTTCGTCCATTGCCCCCACCGGCTGGGCGGTCCAACTTGATGCCTCTTCGGTCTCCGTTGGTTCCCGACACGGCAACGAAAAAACCGCCACGGTTGGTGTGACCGTGCGTGTACCCACCAACGCGTTGGCAACCGAGGAAATTACACTGACCTTCAGCGTCTTGCCAAACGCTGGCGGGACGGCTTATGACACGGTCGACCTCAGAGTCACCGTCGCAGCGATCCACGGCCTGGAGATCAACACGCCTGCGACCGACCAAACCGGCCGTTCTGGTACTGAGGTTCGCTTCCCCATTGACCTGATCAACGAAGGCAACGTCCGGGATACCATTGGGCTCTCCGTGGTTTCCCAAACCGCCAGCCCGGCATGGGGTACTTCTTTTGAAAATGAAGATGGGATGCCCTTCACGGAAATCGACATCGACCCGCAGTCCACCACGACGGTTTACCTCGTCGTGAGCGTTGACGGTGAAGAAGAACTTGAGAACAGTCGTCTCACGGTTCGTGTTCGAAACAAGGACGACCCCAACAGCCAAGACGCTGACGGCGACGGCATACCAGATAACCAACGGCAAGGCGAATTCTTGGCCGTGTTATCCGACCGGAACTTCTCCATGGACTTGCGGCTGGAGGGCACCGATACGGCCACTTCTGCTTCAATCGTGCTTCCGCCAAGCGGGCAAGAGACGATTGGCATGTGGGTCCGAAACACCGGAGATGGCAACGACGATGCCGTGTTCACGATCGGCGGTCTAGAGGGAATCGCTACACGTTCCATCACGGCCTATGGCCTGCCTGTTGAGGGTGAACTCACCGTACCCAAAGGCTTCGGCATCTGGGACATCAAGAACAGCACCTACGTGCTTCAAGACGATGGCGAACCTTATTTGGCCGTGGACAAGGATGCTGCTGAACTCAAGATGCTCCAGCTTGAAATGTCCTTTGATGACTATCGTGCACAACCCTACGAGATTTTTGTTGAATTGACGTTGAGCGTGAATCCAGGGGCACAAACAGGGCAGGGCGGGCTTTTGGAAATCCTTGTCACCAGTGTTTCCAACTCCGCTGACAGGTCGGGCTTGGTGTCGGTGTCGTTGGAAGTCAGCATCATTCACGAGATTGAATTCACGGAAGCGGGCGTCCGTCAAGAGATGGATATCGTCTACGGACAACCCGCCGCCACCCAAGAAATCACCATTCTCAACACAGGGAATATCCGCACCGAAATCCGCGTCTTCACCTCGGAGAACCTGCGAGGATGGTCGGTGGTCCTCGATAGCGATAACCCGACCTGCCTTCAGGAAAGCAGCGACCTCGTCTGCAGCGTCAACGAGGGTGAACTGCTCTATGTGAACGTCACCGTTCGTGCGCCCTACGGTGCAGAAATGGACGACACATACAAGTTCACGGTCTCAGCAGAACCGACCGAAACCGGTGTTTTGGACCGTCAGAACATCGAATTCGCCGCCATGGGCACCGCTCCCGAAGGCGTGTTTGGCCTCTCCACAACGCAGGTTGCTCAGATGGCAGGAGTCGTTCTTGTGCTCCTCTTCTTCGGCGCCGTTTTGAGTCGTCGCCGATGAGCCTGTGAGCCTTCGCTTGTTTTCAACAAAAACGAAGCCCTGCGACCACATTTGATGGGGTTCGACGACCCCTTGCGCACACAGTCTGTTGACAACGCTTATTGAGGGGCCTCAATTCGCTTAGACTAGAGAGCGTATGCGTTCTCTATGGGTGAACCTATGTCGGGACTTGAATCCGTGCCAAGCGCTTACCTCTCCATCGGATTTTTGACCGTTGTCGGCATCATCATGCCGTTAACCAATTTCCTCATCACATGGGTGGTTCGACCCAAGGTCGACCCGGCTCGCCCCCACATCACGCGCTCCTACCTTCTGGAGGGCTATGAGCGAGACCACAGCCTCTACCCTCGTCGCTTAACCACCTTTGAGTGCGGTAGCGAACCCGTTGGAGAAGCGATGATTCAATTCCACTTCCAGTACTACTGGTACGCCATCATCTTCCTCGTCTTCGATGTCGCTTTCATGTTCCTGGTGCTTGGCGGCATGGTGACGGCAGACGCCACGAGTCCCGACGGGACGACCACGATTGCAGCTGCGGAATCCGCTCTGCTGACGCTCGGCATTTTCTTCGCCACCATGTCCCTTGGGGTTTGGTATGTGTTCCGTAAGCGAGGTCGCATTTACATCTGAGGTGATTAGAAATGGCAGGTCAAGACGAAAACTACGCTGCATTCAACAGTCGCGCCCTCGTTGAGATGGTGGGCGATGTCACTGACGAGGCCCTCAAGGCCACGAAGATCAAGCAATTCCTGAGCGTCCTCGCTGGACGATACTTCAACTGGGCAGGTCGCAAATCCTTGTTCACGCTCCACTTGGGTATCAAGTGCTGCGCCATCGAAATGGCTGCTGCCGCAACACCTCGCTTTGATGGCGACCGCTTCGGTGTGTTATTCCGTTCGTCCCCTCGCCAATCCGACGTGTTGCTCGTCAACGGCCCCATCAGCAAGAAGTTCGCCGACAAAATCGTCCGCCTCTGGGAGCAAATGCCCGAACCCAAGTATTGTATCGCCATGGGCGAGTGTGCTATTTCTGGTGGACCCTACTTCCAATCCTACAACATCCTCGAGGGCGTTGATACCGTGATTCCCGTGGATGTTTACATCCCCGGCTGCCCGCCTCGCCCCGAGGCTCTCATCGATGGCTTTGGCCTGCTCCGTGAGAAGATCATCCGTATCGGTGCTGCACCAAGCAGTGGCCGCAAGGGTGACAAGCCCATCATCGTCGGGGAGGACTGACCATGGGGATGCGCATCACGAACGAACAAGCAGATTCAGCCGCACAAAGCGCTGTTTCAGCCATCAACGACCGCTTTGGCGGCTCCGATGTATCTGCCACCGTTGAGCACCATGCCAACGCCTTCAAAATGGCCTTCGTTCGTGCTCAAGTCCCACCTCAACATTGGACGGCCGTGGCCAAGCACCTTCGTTTCGACCTCGGCGTCAACTACTGCTCCATGGTCACGGGAACGCATTTCCCTGAAGGTGGCGATGACCGTGGTTGGGAAGTCGCCTACCATCTGATGCGACAACCCGTCGTTGACCAGGCTCCACACACCAACACCGTTCACGTGGCCGAGGCACTCAAAGGCGACGCCATCCCCCTTGAATTCGAAATCATTGTCACGCTCCCGCAAACCGAGGCCCCTTCCGTCCCGAGTGTTCAGAGCATTTGGGTCGGTGCCGATTGGAACGAGAAGGAAACATGGGATTTGGTCGGCATTCAATTCGAAGGCCACGACAACATGCACCGTGTGTTGAACCCGCACGACAGCCCCGACGGATTCCACCCGTTGCAAAAGCAACATAAAATCCGCTACCACGACTTCAATGAAATGTACGACGACGCCCAAGGCTTCGGTCGAAAACCAACCGATGAGGGTCGGGTTAAGTGAGGTGAAATCATGGCACAAATGTGGATTACAATGGGCCCCCAGCATCCAATGACGCACGGTCTCTGGACCCTTCGTGTCAAGGTTGACGGCGAAACCGTCGTCGATACCGAAGCCGAACTCGGCTACATCCATCGCGGCGTAGAAAAGATTGCGGAAGCACGCGACTTCACCCAAATCACGCCTTATTGCGACCGCCTCTGCTATGTGAGCGCCATGACATGGGCCAACTCCTACATCTATGCGGCTGAAGACCTGCTCGAGGTTGAAGTGCCCGAGCGAGCCGAATACATTCGCCTCATCGCCGCAGAGTGCCAACGTCTCGCTTCCCACTTGATGTGGCTGGGCGCTTATGGTCCAGACATTGGCAGTTTGACCCTGATGACCTGGTGCATGCGAGACCGAGAGATGTTCCTTGACTTGCTTCAGGAACTCGGCGGTTCTCGAATGCACTACAACTACCCCCGAGTCGGTGGTGTAAAGCGAGACATCCCTGTTGGATTCGCCGACCGCCTCATCGCCAAGGTGAAACTCTTCGAACACCGCATCGACGAATACGAAATGATGCTCGACGAGTCCACCATTTGGCTTGTCCGCCTCCAAGGCGTGGGCTACGCTAAGGCCGAAGACATGGTCAACGCGGGTGTATCTGGACCCAACATCCGAGCTGCCGGTGTGAACTACGACGTTCGATGGGCTCACCCGTACTCGGTCTACGATCAAGTTGACTGGGAGCCGGCCGTTGAGAAACCCACCTCGGTCAAGGGAGCCGACTGCTACGATCGCTACCGTGTTCGCATGGAAGAAATGCGACAGTCCTGCCGTATGATTCTCGACGCCATTGAGAAGATTCCCGGTGGCAAGAACACCAATTACGCCAACGGCGACGAAATGATCCTCGCCAAGGCGCCCACCCGAGCGCCCGAAGGCGCCACCGGTTTCTCGCACTACGAGTGCACCCGTGGGGCTTCACAGTTCTACATTCAGGGCGGCGGCGACGGTCGTGGAAAGCACCCCTACCGCTTGTCCATTCGCTCACCCATGTTCATCACCATCCCGTACGTTGCCAAGACGATGATCGGGTACAAGGTTGCGGACATTCCTGCCATCATGGGTAGTTTCGATCCGTGCATTGGGGAGACCGACCGTTGAGGTGATATCATGGATGACAGGTACGATTTGGTAGGCTTCTTCCTGAGCAAGGACGGATTGCTCCGCTCTGGACTCATCAACCTCCTTGAAGGCACACCGCTCGAGGAAAGCGCCGGCAGCCTCTCCTTTGCCGTCGCCACCTTTGCCTTGGTCAACGTGGTGTTCCTCTTGCTCTTCTTCTCACAATTCGCCATTCTTTGGATTGAACGAAAAGCCGTTGCTCGTATGCAAGACCGCTACGGCGCAACCACGGCCCTCCGCTCTCTTTGGGTTGGTGAAAACGGCGTCACCGCCGGTGAATGGTGGAATATGCTGCCGTTTGGCTTGGGCAAACCCATCGGAGCCGTCAACAAATGGTTGAACAAAAACTTCGGTAACCGTGACGAGAACTTCGCCACCGTCGACCGCGTCAACAACCGTTCCTGGATGGGCAAAACCATCCTACCCGGTTTCTTCCAAAACGTCGCTGACGGGATGAAGTTCCTCGTCAAGGAACACATGGTTCCGCAGCGTGCNGACCGCCTCATCTTCGAGGTCTCACCGTTCCTTATCGTGTCCTCAACATTGTTGATTCTGGGCATGATTCCGTTGTCAAGCGGCATCTATGCCACCAATCCGGACCTCTCTATTCTCTACGCCATCGCCATCTTCGGCATCGCACCCATCGGTGTGTTCTTTGCCGGTTGGTCGTCCAACAACAAATACACCCTCATCGGCGGTATTCGTTCGGCAGCCCAACTCACGGCCTACGAGATTCCGCTCCTGCTGACGCTCTTGTCGGTGGCCATCCTTTCGGGCACGTTCAACATCGTGGACAGCATTCACTTCCAACACTCCGCTGGTGCATGGAACATCTTCCTGATGCCGCTGGGCGCTGCTCTCTTCCTCATCACCATGATCGCTGAAGTTGAGCGTGTGCCGTTTGACATGCCAGAGGCTGAGGCTGAACTGGTTGAAGGTTGGTGGACGGAGTACGGCGGTATGCGATTCGGTATGCTCTTTATGGCCGAATACATTCGCACCTACGCCGCTTGTTTCCTGTTCACTCACTTCTTCCTTGGCGGCTGGCATTTGCCCTTCCAAGGCACCATCGGTTCCATCGAATTCCTTGGAATCGGTAGCCTCTACCTCCTCGTCCCCGGTGCGGTGATGACCTTGGTAAAGTCGTGGCTCGTGTTCCTCATCGTGTTCGTATGGGCTCGTTTCGCACTCGCTCGTATCCGAACGGACCAGATTTTGGAATTCGGTTGGCGCATGCTCCTCCCACTTGCGGTTTTGCAAGTTGTGTTGGCGCTCGTCTACCGATTGTACCTCTTCAACCCAGACGGCATGTCGGCCAAGAACGACGTCGGCGGTGGCATGGCTTGGGACGCCTTTGGCATCCCCTACTTCGTCCCCATCGCCACCACGCTGTTTTGGCTGGGTGTCTTCTTCGTCTATCTCAACGACGAGGATAAGTCGGTGAATCAGGAACGTATGTTCCATGTCCATACGGACAAGCCCGCGGGGACGGTAATCCCGGGGCAGGAGTGAGGTGAACACCATGCCAATGCATCCACACGCACAGCCCAATTTCAGAAACCTGTTCTGGTACCCGTTCAAGATCACCTTGATCACGGCGCTGCGAACCTTCCCCTTNATCGGTAAGCGGTTCGGCAAGCGACTTGGCGCCTACCACAACACTTCGCACCCCGAGTTCCTCGATGATGGCAGTCGAGCCCGTGCCGCCTCTTCGGCCGTGATGAACGACATCACCCGCCAAGAGTTTGCTCCAGACCGCGTCACTTCCGACCTCAAGCCCACGCTTTGGAAGCCCCAGACCGTGCAGTACCCCTACGAGCGCCTTGAAGACATGGAGCCTTGGCTCTTTGTCCCCGGCAATTACAACGGCCGTATCGGTGTGATTTGGGAGACCTGTACGGCGTGCAAGATGTGTGTCAACATCTGCCCCAACGATTGCCTTCACATGACCACTGAACTTCGTGTGGACGTCCTCGACAACGCTGACGGTGAAAACGCAGGACTCGGCATGGAGCTCGAAGTCGGCAAGTTTGCCGCCGTCGAAGTGCCTGAAGTGATGGCTGAATTGGACAATTTCAACCACGTTACGGCCCACACTGAAGCACCCGAAGAATGGCGTTTCGCTGAAGTGCTCGACCTCTCGGGTGAATCCGCCACCGTTCGGTGGAACGACTCCGGCGAGGAAACCATCGTGGCCACTTCCGAACTTTACCCAGCCGACGACCAAATCGTCTCTGGGCGCATCGACCTCGGTCGCTGCATGTTCTGTGGCTTNTGCATGGAATCGTGCGGTTTCACCTCGTTTTTCATGACCAACGAATACGACGGCATGTCCGGCTTCACTCGCCAGGACCTGTGGTTTGACGCCTCCCGCACCCGTGTTCTTCCCGGTGTCCATCAGGAAGCCGTTGACGCTGAACTGGCCAAGCGAGCTTCCAAGGAGCGCGACAAGCGTGCCAAGAAGGCGGCCAAAGCCGCCGCCGAGGCCGCCAAGGGGGATGCTTGAGATGGATGTGGCCAGCGCTGCCGAAACCGGGGTGTTCTTCCTGTTTGCAGCCATTACGCTCGGTGGAGCGCTTGGTCTCATCTTTGCTCAGCGTGTGGCGCACTCGATGCTTTCGCTGATTTTCTGTTTCATGGCCGTTTCAGGGATTTTCATCCTCTTGGGCGCTGAGTTCCTCGCTGCCATCCAAATCCTGGTCTATCTGGCCAGTGTTGGTTTGGTGGTGTTGTTCGGTATCATGCTGACACGACGACAAATTCTCGAGGAGGACTTTGAATGAAGTTCACCTCGTTGTTCACTCGTCTGGGTCTTTTGGCCTTGGGTTTCATCCTCGTCGCTGTGCTCAACGACGACAGCGTGTGGGCCAACCCGGCCACGACCACGCCCACGACCGCTGGGCTGGCCGATTCCCTGCTCAGCGAGTGGGGCTTTGCGCTCATGGTGCTCGGTTTGCTGATGGCCATGGCCATGATGGGCGCCGCCTACCTCGTTCGTGATGAGCGAATGGAAAATCTTCTTTGGGAATTTGGAGGTGAAGAAGAATGATCGACCCAGCATGGGTTTCAGGCCTCTCAGCCCTGCTTTTCGTCATCGGCTTGGCCGGTGCCTTCACCCGAAAGAATGCCATCATCGTCTTGATGTGTATTGAACTGATGCTCAACGCAGCAAATATGCAATTTGCTGCGGCTGCCGTGCACCACGGTGATACGACCGGATGGGTCTACACCATCTTCGCTATCGCCATCGCTGCGAGCGAGGTGGCCATTGGATTGGCCATCTTCCTTGCCATGTACGGCCAACACGAATCGATTACGCTGGACGACGTGAACGTCCTGAAGAACTGAGGTGAGATGATGGCAGGTTCAGGCAGTTCAGAAATCGTACACAGCACAGCAGCGCAATACGCGCCCTACATCCTTCTCTTGCCCATGTTGGCTTTCCCGGTGATTTTGTTCCTCGGGAAGATGTTCAACGGTAACAAGATGTGGAAAGAGACCCTGAAAGAAGGTGGACTCATCGCTCTCGCCTTTATGGCGGCCAGCCTTGGCTTGTCCATCTGGCTCATTTCGGACTTCATCGGTGCTTACGGCGGCGTTGAGAAACTCTCCGACTGGACGTGGTTCACTTCCAGCATGTGGAGCACCGGCGTGGTAACCACCGAGATTTCCTTTGGATTCGGCGTTCACATCGACCACATCACCGTGATGTTGTTATTCATCGCTTCTTTCCTGTGTTTGCTCATCAACATCTTTGCGGTTGGCTACATGAACACCGACCCCATCAACGATAACCGCAACCACCGGTTTTACGCTGAGTTCGTGCTCTTCTGTTCGGGTATGCTCGGTATGGTGCTCGCCGATTCCTTCCTCTGGCTGTTCATCTTCTGGGAATTGATGGGGCTTTGTTCTTACTTGCTCATCGGCTTCTACTACGAACGCCCCAGCGCCGCTTATGCAGCCAAGAAGGCCTTCCTGACCACCCGTGTTGGCGACGTCTTCCTCATGGTTGGTCTCGCTGTTCTCTGGGACCTCTTCGGTTCGCTCGACTACGCCGTGGTCTTCAACGAGTACAACATCGACAAGGTCGCTGCCTCCAACCCAGGTACACTTGCTTGGGCGCTCGGCTTGATGTTCATCGGTGCGGTGGGCAAATCCGCTCAATTCCCGCTCCACGTTTGGCTTCCCGACGCCATGGAAGGTCCGACCCCTGTGTCCGCCCTTATCCACGCCGCAACCATGGTCAACGCTGGCCTCTACCTCGTTGCCCGCATGTTCCCGTTCTTTGGTGCAGAATCCATGCACGGTGAGCTGGCCGATTTGGCCTTCATCATCGCCGCCATCGGTGGAACAACTGCGGTCATGGCGGCGGCCATCGCCTTTGTCCAGCACGATTTGAAGAAGGTTCTCGCCTACTCAACGATGTCACAACTCGCCTACATCTTCACCGGATTGGGTGCAGCGCTCTACCTAGCAAACACCCTCGATTGGCATCATGACTACAAAGCGCACGGCATCGTGATCGTGGCCTTTGGTGCCGCCCTCTTCCATCTGTTCAACCACGCCATGGCCAAGGGCATGCTCTTCATGGCGAGCGGGGCGGTCATTCACGAAGTGCATCACGCTCACCACCACCTCCATCCGCACGACGACCACCACCACGATGAGGAACCCGAGGAACTGCTCATGCTCGCCAACTACTTGGCTGACAGCGGGCAATCCGTCTTTGGCTTCTTCAACGCCATCGACCTTGACCAGTCGGGTGAAGTCGACACCTACGAGTTCCAAAAGGCGCTCAAGGATGCCGATATTGCCGACCTCCCACCGTGGGAAATGGAGCCGCTGATGAACGCGCTTGACATGGACGGCAACGGGCGCATCAACGTCCCCGAACTGGAACTGACCCTTGGCCGTGTTCACCTCGCTTCGCTTGGTGGCCACGACGACCACCACGACGAGTTTGACGCCCAGTCCATGGAGAACATGGGTGGCTTGGCCTCGAAGATGCCACTGACCGCCACGGCCATGCTCGTTGGTTCACTCTCCATCATGGGCTTCCCGCTCATCGGTGGTTTCTGGTCAAAGGAAGGCATCATCGCCAACACCTGGCGGGTCGCTTTGGAAGACCCTCGATTCTTCTACCCCGCCATGTGTGTGCTGCTCGGTGCAGCCATGACCGGGTTCTACATGTCCCGTATGTGGCTCAAGACCTTCGCCGGTTCACCCAAGACCGATGTCGCAGCGCATGTCCATCCCACGAACACCTGGATCAAGACGCCGCTGTTCATTCTGACGTTCTTCAGCCTCGCCGGTATTCTCTTTGCCAGCATGGGCTTTACCCACTGGGCTCCAGACATCGAGTATGGATTGATGTCCGACCACGGTGGTCTTTGGGGTGGCTTCCTCTACGAGATGGAGCACGTCTTCGCCAACGAGAAGGCCTTCTTCTTCATCCTGACCTACGTTGCGCTCTTCATCGGTGCTGTGGTGGGTCCAGGTCTTGCTTTGTCCCTGTACGGCGGTAAGCTCGACGAAGGCGAAAACGCCCTGCCATGGTTTGGCCCCGTGCTCGCTGTGAACCAGTTCGTGAAGGGTCGCTATCACTGGGACAATTCCTCCTTCGCCAAGTCTGGCTTCGCTACGGCCCTTGAGAACCGCCTTTACTTCGACCACTACTACGACATGGCCATGCTCAAAATCGTCGCTGCCTTCTCCTTCAAGGCCGCTGAGGCCGACACCAGCGTCATCGACGGCACGGTGAAGACGATTGAGCGTACCTCACAACAACTCTCGACCAAGTTGCGTGCACTGACCACGGGCTCCGCCCGCGATTACATCTTGATGGCGGCGCTTGGCACCTTGGGTCTCTTTGCGCTGATTTGGGGGGTGGTCGCTTGACGACCGATTGGATTTCCATTCCGCTGGTCGCGCTGCCGCTTGTCAGCAGCATCGCCATCTTGGCCTTCGTCGCCTATGCATCGCCTGCCGCCCGTGACCGCATGGGCCCTTCAATTCGAATGGCAACCCTGCTGTTCTCCTTGCTGATGCTGGCCCTGACCACGGCCATGTTCCTCGGCAACGAATTCATTGAGGGCACCAAGGAATGGGCCTCCCTTTCCTTCGGCTCATTCAATTACGAGTTCCGCTATGTTTGGATTGAATCGTTAGGCATTCATTGGAGCGTGGGCATGGACGCCTTGTCCTTCCCGATGGTGTGGCTCACGACCTTCCTCCTTCCGGTGACCATCGTCGCCACGTGGAATGAGAAGAACGCTGCCGTGTACTTCCCCCTCGTCTTGATGATGGGCGGTGCGCTCATCGGTGTCTTCGTTGCGTTGGACCTGTTCATGTTCTACGTGTTCTGGGAACTGACCTTGATCCCGATGTTCTTCCTCATCCTCAAGTGGGGCGGCTACGACCGAAAGTACGCTTCTCAGAAGTTCTTCATCTACACCTTCACGGCCTCGGTCATCATGCTCTTGGGTCTGGTCACCGTCTACTTCCTCCAGCCTGAGAACCTCTCGTACGCTGGTGCTTGGACCGGTCGCACGTTTGACATCCCAACCTTGACCGCTCACGCACAAACCGCCAACGCTGGCGGTGAGTGGTTCCTCGGTCAGAGCCTGCAGAAGATTCTGTTCGTGATGCTCATGATCGGTTTCCTCGTGAAGTTGCCCTCCGTGCCCTTCCACACCTGGTTGCCCGACGCTCACGTGCAAGCCCCCACCGGTGGTTCCATGCTGCTGGCCGGTGTCATGCTGAAGATGGGTGCATACGGTATGTTCCGCCTACCGCTGGCCTTCTTCCCCCATGCTGCTGAGCACTTCCAGTTCGCTTTGCTAGCCCTCGGCATGATCTCTCTCGTTTGGGGTGCTGTCGTCTGTTTGGGCCAAACCAACCTCAAGAAGATGGTTGCCTATTCATCGGTTTCTCACATGGGTGTNATTCTCATCGGGATCGCCACCATGCAACCGCTTGGTTGGGCCGCTGCCCTCTTCATGATGTTCGCTCACGGCATCATCAGCCCGATGCTNTTCGCTGTCTGTGGCGCTTTCAAGCACCACTACCACAGCATGGAAATCGGNGCCATGCGCGGCATGGCCAAGCATTCACCTTGGTTGGCAACGTCGATGATGTTCGGTTGGATGGCTTCGCTCGGCTTGCCGCTCTTGGCAGGCTTTGTCGCTGAACTCATGATGTTCTTGGCCCTGTGGCATTTCATTGCCGCCGAGGGCTGGAGTGTGCTTTGGATGGTTGGTCCAGCCTTTGTGTTGGCCATTACCGCTGCCTACTACCTGTGGTCGATGCAACGCACCATCTTCGAGGGTGGCGACGAAACGCAGCCTCCTGAAAGTCTCAAGGGCCAACCTGTGCCCGATATTGGCGACGCTGAGAAGTTGGCCATGGTCATCATGGCGGCCTTCACCATCCTCTTCGGTGTTATGCCATGGATTGCGCTTGACATGATGAACGGATGGACCGTGGCGTTCTTTGAAACGCTCTTGATTCCAATTTTGACGGGAGGTGCCTGAAATGAAGCAAATTGAACCCTTTGCTGAAGGCTTTGTGCTCGCTCTTGCACCTGAATTCGTCCTTGTTATCGGGTTGTTCACCTTGATGATCGTACCCAATATGGGCGACGCCAAGTTCCGCATTCCATTGACGCAGATTCGTGTGCCTTGGTTGCTGGGTGGCCGCCGCGGAAAACTCGACAGTGACCCCCGCCTCCCCGGCTTGTTAGGCACGGTGTTCTTCACCATCGCCTTCGGCTTGACCGTGGTCTCGTTCATCGGTGGCATGAAACAGACGCAGATNGTCACGCCCGGTGGCACGGTGATGTTGCAAATCGATGAGTTCAGCCGCATGTTTGAACTGATTTTCTTCGGAGCGCTTGCATTGGCCAGCGCTGCCTCGGTAAACCGTATTCCTGCGACCAGCCGAGCCGACCGAAGCTTGAACGGCCTGTACAATAACCGACGTCAAGTCGACTTCTACATCCTCCTCATCACGACCGGTCTGGGCATGGCCGTGGTTGCACTGGCTCAAGATTTGTTCATGCTGTTTATCGGCCTTGAACTGGCGTCGTTCTCCACCTACGTGCTGGTTTCCTTCATGAAGGAGAGCAAAGAAGGTACAGAGGCCGGTATGAAGTACTTCATCGTCGGTTCCGTGGCGTCCGGTGTCGGCCTTTACGGCCTGTCGCTGCTCTACCTTTGGTCGGGCTCGCTCCAGTTCACCGACCTTTCGGTCGCCTTTGCNGAAAACGGCATGGAGGCCCTCCCGCTCATCGCTCTGGGCATGTTGCTGGTCGGCTTTGGCTTCAAGGTCAGCGCCGCACCGTTCCACTTCGCTGCACCCGACGCTTACGCCGGTGCCACCGCCCCGGTCGCTGGAGTGCTCGCCACCGCGAGCAAGGCCATGGGTGTGCTCGGTTTGCTTCGCCTTCTGCTGGTGGTCGCCTCACCCGAAGCGACGGACGGCTCCGCCGTTTGGCTCGTCGCCCTCGGCGTGCTCTCGGTCATCACGATGACCTGGGGTAACCTTGCGGCCCTCGGTTCAACCAATCCAAAGCGCATGCTCGCCTATTCTTCGGTCGCTCACGCCGGCTACATGCTCGCTGCCATCACGGCCATTGGAGCGCTGAACTGGGAAGACGGGCACATTGACATGAGCAACAATGCGGCCCTGGTGGTCGTCACCGCGCTCATCTTCCACCTGACGGTGCTCGTTTGTTTCAAACTCGGCGCCTTCCTGGTGCTCTCGCTGCTCGAATCTGAGAAAGGCGGTCACACCCTCGAATCCCTTGGCGGTCTTGCCAAGCGAGACCCCTTCCTTGCCGTTGCCATGTTCATCTTCATGATGTCCTTGGCCGGTGTGCCACCACTGTCCGGATTCGTTTCCAAGTTGCTGGTCATCATGGGCATCGTCAAGGTCGCCTTGCTCGACGTCACCGTCAACAGCGACTTGGCCTTCGGCGACATTCACTGGGTTTGGTACCTCGCTTTGTTGATGGTCATCAACTCTGCCATCTCGGTGTTCTACTACCTCCGAGTTGGTCTTGTTATGTACTTCCATGAGCCAGAGCAAGGCCGTGAAGGTCCCCTTCCCAAGGGAACACCCGTTCGGTTNGCCATCATCGCCTGTCTCATCACGACGATTTACTTCGGTGTGGGAGCGAGCCAATTGATCGCATTGTGCGAATCGGCCGCCAACGCTCTTGTTGGTGCATGGTGAGCCTTCGGCGCTCTTCTCGGCCCTGTTTTGGGTGATGAGTTCAAGAAGGGTTGACCGCTGGGATGAGCAGGTGAGACTGATTGGGTCGCAGATTTGAGGAAAAGGTGGACGTGGAAGAACTCGCCCGTCTTGAGAATCCTGAAAATGCTAGTGACGGTAAAATCCGTGTCAAAATGCCCAATAAGAAAGTCAACGAGATGTTCGCCTTGGCTTCGCAAATTCTCGGCGGTCGCCGCGTGACCGTGCTGTGCGCAGACGGTGAAACACGAATGGCTCGTATTCCTGGAAAAATGCGCCGACGACAATGGGTTCGCGAGGGCGACTTGATCATCGTCTGGCCGTGGGACTTCCAAGATTCAAAGGCGGATGTCAAGCACCGCTACACAAAAACGCAGGCCATGTACCTCTCTCGAAAGGGTGTTTTGCCCGATGATGTTGACATGTTTGGCATGAGTACCAGGGTTGACGATGATGGCGAGCATGACGACCTCTTCGCTTCGGGCAGCATGGACGACGAGGAAGAGGCGGCACCTGAGGACGACGCCGACGACCTGTTCGCTGATGACGACGATGACGATTTGTTTGCCGATGACGGCGATGACGACTTGTTCGCTGATGACGGTGCCGATGAGGCGCCCGAAGAAGTGGAAGAAGAGGTTGCTGAAGAAGCGCCTGCCGCTGTTGTGGATGACATCGTGGAAGAGGAACCAGAAGGCGACGATGACGACGATGATGACGACATTGACGCCTTATTTGCTTGAGCCGATGAGGAAGCCACATGGTCAACGAGGACGACTGGGACGAGTTGGCCGGTCGCCCTCGGAAAGGTCGTAAACCTCGAAAAAGCCGCAAGCAGCGCACCAAGGCTGAGCGGCTTGATGACGAACATCAACGTGCGGAGCAAAATGAATTTCTCAGCGGTCTGAACGACCGTGAAGGCCGCTTCGAGTGGATGAAAGAAAAGCGCTACAACACCATGTTTCGCGATATTGAAGCCAAAATTCAGGGTGCGATGGGTTCGGGAACCTACGATTGGGTTGACCGCCGNGTGTTTGACCAGGTCTTCGACCGACTCACGTTGATGGCGCTCTACAAGATGATGAAATCCGGTGTCATCGACACATTGGATTTTCCCGTCGCGCGAGGAAAGGAAGCCCACGTCTTTCACGGCACAAACCTCGCTGGTGACACGGTGGCGGTGAAAATCTTCCACACATCAAATGCCGTCTTCAAGAACCTCATTCAGTACATCGAAGGCGACCCACGATTCACCGGTTTGCGCCGAAAGCACCGTGATTTGGTCGAAGTATGGGTTCGCAAAGAACACCGCAATCTCAACCGTTTGGCGCGTTGGGGCCTTAACGTGCCTCATCCTCTGGGTGTACACAAGAACGTGCTCGTGATGGAATACTTGGGTTCTGACACCTCACCCTCGCCCAAACTTCGTGAGGTTAAGGTCGACCAACCAGAGGCCGTTTACGATGATCTGCTTCGCTTTTTGGCGATTTCATGGCAAAAGGCCAAACTCGTTCACGGAGATTTTTCCCCGTACAACATTTTGTGGCACGAAGGCAGAGCGTGTGTGATCGACGTCGGACAAGCGGTGGTCGACAGTCACCCCAAGGCTCAGGAATTCCTCGTCCGGGATGTCACTCGCTTGGTTGAATGGGGCCAGAAGAACGGGTTGGAGGTCGATTTGGCCGATGCCATGTACGATGTGTTGAACATGGATTTGTCCGATGTGGAACAAATTGAACTGCTGGAGTGAATCACTCTTCTTCCCACGTGATGGCTTCGTCCTCGGCGAGTTCCATCATTTCAGCGACCGCCTCTTCGTCCTGAGGGTCAACTTGTGCGGCTTTCATGCGTCGGTTTCGACGCTCTTGTGAAATTTCTGCAAGACCGGGCACCAGTCCTTCAAATCCAGACGTGGCGTCTTTGGCAGGCGTTCGCTCTTCATGGGCGTCCAATGAACGGGCTTCAAGTCGAGCTCGTTTTCGGTCTCGCTCGAGGAAACCGATGACAGTGCCGTGTTCAGAGCCCCCGGCCAACATTTCGATGGCTTGGCGGGCGGCGAACAAGCCGCTTTCTTCACCAACGAGAACCACCGTTGAGTTGTAGATGCTGATCTGGGTGTTGGTCAACTGTTCAATGAGTTTTCGAATCTTGCCTTGGCGCCCGATGATGCGGGCGCGAACTCGTCGCTGCTGATTGGAGCGCTTGCCAACGTATTCTCGGAGGTCGACAAGTTCGAAGAAATGGTCGTCTTCCAGCAACCGAACAGCTGCGTCCGGGGCCATGCCTCGCCCGATAGCTTTCACCACATCGGGGAGTTTCATCGCCTTGACCGGATCGTAGGTCCCGACTTCGCCCCATTCAACTTCAATATCACCCGAATCGGAATCGATGATGAATTTCAGGCAACCCGCTGCCTTGCGGATGGCTTTGCTGGTCGCTCCTTTGGCACCGATGATAACCGCAATGCGGTCTTTGGGTACACGAGGAAGCGACTGGCGCATGGTCGGCCGTGATGCCCGATGCTTTTCAATCCCTTGTCCTGCGCTGGAGNAAGGATAGAGCAAAGCCGACGAGGATGAGAACGACCAGCGAGGGTGCAAACGAGGGCACGAGTCCGGGTGCATCCAACGAAGCGCCGGTCACCACGAGGTAGTTGTCGTTATTGCCCTCATCGTACTCGTCAATNACGTCGGCGAAATCGATAACGAGGCGCAGGTCAAATTGACCAGAGCGTGGAACCGTGTACTGCCAAACGATGGTCTCACTGCTATTGGATAGCGTTCCTGCGGGAAGGTTCCGAGTTTCCATGACGGTCCAATCCACGGTTGAAGAACGGTCAGCGGGTGCCGTTTCCAAGCGCACGATCACGCTTCCACCGTAGTCTTCGTTCGATTCGAGTACACTCGTGATGGTGACATTTCCAGTTTGCTCACCTGGCCTGACGACGATGCGATCGATGTTGGTCTGGCTGATGTTCCATGACAGNTCAAGACCGGGAAGAATCTGATAGGAGGATGCTTGGGTCGTGAATGAGTTACCCGCTTCGTCAACGAGCACAGCCCGCAGCATGAGGTGTTGACGGGATTTTGTGGCCCAGCTCGCCAAACCAACCTGGCCAGAAAGACCGTTGACACCCAGCGTCAACCATCGCCCGGAGAGGTCAGGCGTTTCTCCAACCCCGTTGGAATCAAACCCGTATTGGATGTAGGAAGAACTGTTGTCAATACCGGAATCGGCGTCTTCAGCGTTGAACGTGATGTTGGCGGCACCGATTCTGCTGGTGGTCAACTCGTCCACCGTCCACGATAAGCCGATGGGCGCTGTTTGGTCAACACGGATGGTGACCGTGCTGTTCTGCCCGATGTTTCCAACACGGTCAACCGCTCGCAGGTTGAGCGTGTGGACGCCTTCCTCAAGGGTAAGTGCGAGTGAATCACTGGTGGTGGAGGTCCACGCCTGCTCGCCGAGGGCGTATTGCACACTGGCCACGCCCGACCCTTGACCGTCGTCCGCCTCGGAGATGAGGCCGCTGACCGTGACGCTGCTGGATTGCTGCCATGCATCGCCGTCGCCCACGGTGACGCTTCCAATGCTCGGTCCTGTTCTGTCGATGCCGATGAACAGGGTTGAGGTGGCTGAGAGACCTGAATGGTCCTGTACGGTCAGGCGAGGCGACCATGTCCCTTCCTGCATGTTTCCGCTGCTCCAATCCCAACCATAACTCAGTGAGGAAGGTCCGTCTGTCGGAGGTGTGCCAGGACCTGGGACATTGGCGAGGGTGGCCTGCTTCAAATCGTCATCACTCGCACCCCATCGGAACGCCAGGGTCCCTTGGGAATCAAGGTCGAACCATGCTCGGTCGGAAAGGCTGCTGCCGGTGCCAGCATCGGGGTTGAGGACGGTGAAGGTGGTGATGACGGGCACTTGGTTCACGATGTCGAACCAGCCCGATGAAGCCAGGGCGAAACTTTCGCTATCACTGTCCCAGCCCGAGGCTCGGAGTTTGTAGGTGTCGTTGGTGTAGCCAGTGGTATCAAGGGGGAAGATCCACGGGGTGGTGGTCAAATTGACCACGGTGGTCCAGGTGGATTCGTCGGTGGTGATTTCGATCAATAACGATTCCAGCGTGCCGCTTCCAGCGACGCTGAATGTCAATGCATGGTTGCCTTTGATCTCATCGTTTTCCGATGGACCATTGGAAAAGGCGATGACGAGATTCGAGGCTCCAGAGTCCGAAACAACGGTGGAATCTTTCAATTCTTCAACAGGGGCGGTGTCGTACAGGCCGTTGGGCAGCAAGGAACAGAGCAGAAGGGTGACCAGCCAAACGGCCGCAACGCTTCGTCCCATGGCTTCTCCACACCTTCGGTGAGCCTTCAATTCTCCCCTTCGTCCACCGCTGCGAGACGGGTTCCTCCCCATGGGTTGCTTCGTCGTGAGAACGAAGAGACAGTGTGTGCGAGAAATCGTATCGACCGTGGAGTGAAGANGGCCGATGCTTCCCTCCTTTTTTCGGTGTTTTGGAGATGGGTTCAAGTGCTTTGGATGCCCAAGCAGAAGCATGGAGCCGAAAGCCAAGGCGATGTTCATCCTCTGCCTTCTCGTGGCAAGTGTTCTTCCTTTGACTGTCCACGGTGAACAAAGCGGTGGGGTGCAAGCCTCAGAATTCACCATGTCCCTCACGCCACAAAACCCCGTGATGGGCGGTTCAGTGGACATCGACGTCCTCCTTTACAATAGCCAGCAGAGTGACGCTTTCAATGTCCAAGTTGCGTTTTACAAAGAGAGCATCGCTTCTTCCAATCGCCTTTTCCTTGACGAAGTCACGATTCCTGCCGAATCGACCTACACTGCCAGCACCACCTGGTCGGGATTGACCGAGGGAACCCACAAAGTGTGGTTTGAATTCTCAGCCGGCGGCGATATTGAAGCCCGTTTTAACAAAGAATTCAACGTCTCAGGTCTTGCAAATCTTCGTGTTGATACGCTTGAGGTGACCACTCCTGCGCCCGTCTACTCGGGTGATGCTGTTTCGTTGTCAACCCTCGTGCTGAATTCAGGAAGTGTTGATGCCGCTGAGACAAAACTTCTCGTCCAAGTACCCGAATCAAACGATGTCTTGTTGACCACGCCGGCCTTGACTGCAGGTTCATCTGCATGGGTCAACACCACCATCACTGCTCCAAGCAGCGGCGTCCACCTNGTGCAGGTCACGCCAGACGCCGAGAACGTCGTCGAAGAAGCCTCGGAAATGAACAAGATGTCCGAGGTTGAACTGNTCGTCGCCACTCGCATGGATTTGAGTTTCAAGGACGACTTGACGGTCACCACCGCAGAAGGTGCGCTCGAAGGCCCTTGGACCGTTGAAGGGACGATGGTCCGCACCAACGGCACCGGTCCCCTTGACGTTCCCGTCCGCCTCCAGTTGTCCACGCCCTCGGGTGGGTTGATCACCGGCCTGCCGTTCATGGTCTCCTTCACCGGTGTGGGCTACACCGAACAAGCCTTCAGCGCTGTATTGAACGCGTCCACCCTCGCCTCATTGCCCGATGGCGACCACGTGGTTTCGGCCAAAATCAACCCCTTCAACGCGGCCGGCTATGAACAAGAGCGAACCGATAACGACATGGCTTCAGGTGTGTTGACCATCTATCCCATTCCCGATGTTTATGTTGATGCCAACGCCCTTCCAACCGTACCTTCCGTCCAATCCGGTGAGGACGTGGAATGGCGGGTGACCATGGAAAACACGGGTGATATCGGTGTTTCGGGCAACATTCAGTACGCCTTTGACGGCCTTGAGGGCCAATCCCCACCCATTCTGCTGGACGCTGGTGAGGCCTTCACCTGGACGATCTCCCTTCCAACCGCCCTAGGAGCTCACACAGCTGAGTTTGAAGGCCAATGGGTCGCTGCCCAAGGGAGTTGGGACGCGAACAAGCAGAACTCCTTTGCCACGGGCACGGTCTTGGTGGAATCAAAACTCAAATTGGATTGGGAGTACGCTTCCCTTGAATTATTGGACGTGGACAACGAAGTGCCAACCATGCCGTTGGCCGATGGCGAAGTCTACACGCTGAGCATCAGTTTGACCAGCCAAGAAACGGGTGAAGCCAATTACACCTGTCAAGACAGCAGCAACACCGTCCTTTCCACCATGGCCGTCGACATCGCCAATCGCGGTGATCGAGGGCAACTCTCCTGCACGTTCAGTGCCACGGCGTCCACGACGACGATCCGGCTGATTCCGGAGGACGCCTCCATCAGCTCGACCTTCTCTCGCTCGTTTGCAACGCTTGCAACCACCACCGGAAACGACGGCGCAGGTGGCTCTTCGGAGGCTGGAACCGTGACTCTCTTCGCCCTGGTGGCCGTTGGTCTCATCGGGGCCCTGGTGGCTGCTGTCATCTTGACGCGAGAGAGGGAAGAAGAGGTGGAGCGCGACATCTACGAGTACTGTCCGGCCTGCGACGGCGAGTTGGAAGGAACCGAAGACCGATGCCCTCATTGTTCCTTCAATCTGAAGAAAGCGAGAAACCAGTTCCACGACTGCCACGAATGCGGAGAATCCGTTCCCGACCTTATGGAAAATTGCCCCTATTGCGGCGCCTACCAGGACGTCTCGTCCTTCTTTGAGCGTCGTGAACGGCGTGAGCGTCGTGAGGTCGTCAAAGAAGAGGTGGCGCTCCCTGAGGATGACGAGAACGAGATCGTCACCGGTACGCAAAACTTCGCTGACGCCGTCAAGGAGTTCGGCTTTGATGAGGAGCACCTCGAAGAGGAATGGGACACCAACATCGAAGCTGCTGAAGCTGAGGTGGAAGCTGCCTATGACCGCCGATTCGCTGATGAAATGGCGATGGAGGAGATGACCGATGAAGAAATTGAGGCCTACAAGGAGCAGGTCACCACGACCCTCAATGCGCGTCGTACCGACGAGAACAAGGGACTGGATTCCTTCCTCTCCGAAATGGGAGAATTGAAGTCGCTCGAAGAAGAAACGGGCGAACTCAGTGCATCGGACGCATCGATTCGAGAACAACTCTTCGAAATCACNGGTGAGGATGGCGTCCTGCCGGGCGAGAAAGTCAACATCGGCATGAGCCTGACGGACTCTTCCTTTGCAGGAAACGAAGTCTCTGAAGCGACGGCGAACTTTACGTTCGATGAGTCCGATGAAAAGCCACTGTCCGGCTCAACCGCTGCGGAGGATACCGCAGCACCCGCCAAGACCCGCAAGCCAGCTCGACGACGTGCATCTCGAAAGCCAAAGACCG
>FUFK010056331.1_pt1 | contig 35770 bp, 32 predicted proteins | sample 1021851 | NCBI WGS metagenome assembly FUFK01 (sample SAMEA51879418, study PRJEB19060) | metagenome | reverse complement strand
CCACTCAGCAGGATCTTTTGCACCCTTGGAACGGTTGGCTGANGCAGCNACCGCGATCANNTGCTCCGAATCTTTNAGTTCATTNGCAAAGGCTTTTCGTTTTGCTTGATCCCATGCATAGGCTCCGGATTGGTGGGCTTCCTTAAGAGGAACCAGGTGGTCGATGTCCAANTTTCCAGGATCGTTGAACTTCTTCCCTGTAAACGAATCCCGCCACTTGCCGGCGACAACTCGACATTTTTTGTTGGTTTTAAATTGAACCGGGACTGTGGATTCTTCGACTAGGACTTCATGACGCGTGTTCTGGCAATCCTGGTCCAGGTCGATCCAATGGGGATAATCTCNNCGATCATANGCGGGACAGGAAGCCATGGTGTTTTCGAACAAAAGTAGAAGAATGACTAAAACGAGATACCGATACATGCGCCTCCTGTTGCATCTTTTACATGAACTATCTCTTACAAACAACCTTTATATCAAAATTTATTGAATCCTAAANTTTNTGTTTTNCCAAAAATCTGGAATNTACTNANGAAANGTTNNGGAANGGATTTANAATTTAGATNGGTTCAACAAAGNGGNGATGNGGGTTTCAATGTGAATTGCTGAAGACAGGNCCTTTTGCTATTTTGCGATGTGAAAAAAATCAAAAACACAAAGAACCATTTCAGATGAAACACTGTTCAGAATGCGGTTCCAGGACCTTGAAGAAGATNCCCGAAGGAGACAATCGGGAGCGTGATACCTGCGAATCCTGCGGAAGGATTTTTTACCAAAGTTCCAAGATTGTGGTGGTCTGTATTCCAGAATGGCAGGACCGGATCCTTCTCTGCAGGAGGGCCATCGAACCACGACGGGGCCATTGGTGCCTGCCCGGAGGATATCTTGAGACAGGAGAAACCCTGGAAGAAGGAGCACANNNGTGAAGTTTATGAAGAAACCTTTGCCTCGGTGGAAAACCTGAAGCTNTTTTCCAAGGCAGAATTGATCCANTTGAACCTGGTCATGTTTTGTTTTCAGGGAAAAATGAAGAATGCATCGTTCCGGGCNGGGCAGGAATGNTTGGAAGTTAGGCTTTTTGAAATGTCTGAACTGCTCGAGATGGAATTGGCCTTCAATGCGCACCGTTTTTCCCTGGAAGCATATGCTCGTGAACCTGATTCAGGAGGCATTCATAGTTTTCGGATTGATCAGGACTAGATCAAACAAATTTCTTTTGGTTTGATCTTTAAAAATTCCGGTTTTAATTTCTCGGATCAGGCACGTTATTTCTCAATCAAGAAAGGGATCCTATGCCCAGTATCGTGGTAAAAAACTTCAATAATGCAGATGAAGTCCGGACTCCGGACAAAACCAAAGCGGAAGTGGTCGAACTAGGAAACGTCACCGCAATGAAAATCACCCTCGAGCCGGGATGGAGATGGTCGGAATGCATCAAGCCGGTGGTTGGAACAGAATCCTGNCAAAANAGGCATGTTGGGATGTTGGTATCAGGGAAAATGAAAGTCGTCAATGATGACGGCAGCGAGGCGGTAGTCAGTGCAGGCGATGCCTATGTTTTTGAGCCCGGTCATGATGGCTGGGTGATCGGGGATGAGCCTGCGGTCGGNTATGAATTTGAGGGTTCCACTGCGGCAACCTACGCCAAATCCTGATCAATTTCGGGAGTCTTCGGGCTCCCNGNNTCTCCCTTTTTCCTGAAACAAGCTTGATGCAAAAGGGACTTCCCAACCGATTTTACACCACAAGAGAAGATTTCCTCCTGGAACGGGAAAGGATCTTTTCCTCGATGTGGACCTGCATCGGTTTTGCCAGTGATACCGCGGAATCCGGGGACGCATTTCCTTTGGAATTCATGGAACTTCCCTTACTGATTCTGCGGGGAGAGGACCNTCAACTGCGTGTTTTTCATAATGTNTGTCCGCACAGAGGACATATCCTGGTTTCCGAAGCAGGAAGGATGAAAAAAATGCTTCGATGTCCTTACCATTCCTGGACCTTTCAACTGGACGGAAAGCTGGCCAATACTCCACACATCGGCGGAGTAGGTGTCCGGGAACTGGAACACTTTGATCCGACCTGTCACGGCATGCGGGAGATACGATCTGAGGTCTGGAACGATCTCGTCTTCATCAACCTTGATGGTGAGGCGGAACCCTTTTCTCAGTTCATTCAGCCCCTGGACGAACGTTGGAAACAATTTTGGGGCACAAACGGTCCCGGAATGCTGAAGCGTTCAGGGATCGATGACCGTATTGATTTCGAACTTGAAACCAACTGGAAACTGGCGGTGGAAAACTATCTGGAAGCTTACCACCTGCCGACGATCCATCCGGCATTGAATCGCGTTTCCCCGGTAAAGGATCATGAAATCTTCATCGAAGAANGNTTTNCNGGTCAAATTTCNCATAACTATCANTACCGTTCCGGAAATGCCGAACCCCTCCCTTTGTTTCCGGAATGGCCACTGGATCAGTTAAATTATGCAGAATATCCTGTTCTTTATCCCAATACCCTGTTCGGACTTCAGGCNGATCATTTCTATGTGATGGTGATCCTNCCTCTGAGATTTGACCTCACCCGGGAAGAAGCCAGGATTTANCGGGTTGGNGAGGAATCCGTGGGGGACTNCTTTTCCAGTCAAAGATCTGCACAACATGAATTCTGGCGGAGTGTTTTCCAGGAAGACGTCGGGGCTGTTACCGGGATGCAGAAGGGAAGNGCATCCATCGGATTCGATGGTGGAGTGCTGACTCCGGTCATGGAAAGCGCCACGGCAGCCTTTCACCATTGGACTGCAAATAAACTTGATTACGAGTTGGGTGTTTCCAACTAANCTCTTTCCAAGGTTNTCCACNAGCTGATCAATCATTGCTTCGNAAGGGACTNTNTTCTTGGCTTCACGCCTGGAAGGTTATTTGCTTGTCCCCTTCTGATGTAAATTCATTAGAAGCATGCATGTTCAATCTTCATCACTTGAAGCCATTCTTTAAATCCTGGAAAATAATCCTGGGACTGATGATTCTTTTCCTGCTGGCGGGTTGCCTTGGGGGAGAAAGTTATGCTCCGGGTTATGCCTACCCGAGTTTTGAAAAAACACGCGTTCGTCAATATTGCACTGCCCTTTATTTTCCGCCCTATGTGGAGTACATTGCCCCTTCCCGAAAACGCAAAGTCACCTCGATCGAAAGCCGAACCCATGGGCTGCTTGCGGTTTTTGCCGACGGGCGGAGTTACCGGGTTCCCCTTCAAACCGATCTTCCTGCAGGTCAGGTCTTCTATTGCAACTATCGCTCGGAGCCCATGCCCTGTGCCTCGGATCAAGACTGGGACACACGCTGTCTCAANGATCGTCCCTACCGTCCGGGGTTGTTCCGTTACTGAAATCCCCCCAGGCCTGAATGCGTGAGAAACTCAGCAAAAGGGCACAGAAGTTTTACCGGACCAANCCGGAAGCCTACCTTGAACTGAAGGAAATCGAACAGCGTGGAACCCGAATCTGTCCAGGTTGTGAAAAGGANGTAGAACTCAGCCTGCTGGAATGCCCTGAGTGCGGACANATTCTGAGAACCTCNCGNTGGAAGGATGCCTGGAAATGGATCCTTGGAGCCACCCTCTTGTTGCTGCTCGGGTCCGGCGGATCCATGATACTCTTTTTCGGGAATATCCCTGCTTGTGATGATCCTNNAGTCTANCAGCGTCTTCGNGGGGAATTCGATCACTCCCTCTATGCGACCACCCTCAAACTTGTTTCCGATTCAGTCATGTATTATGGTCCNACGCAGGGAATGCGTCTTTTCCAGGACAGGAATTGTCGTGCCCTGATTGAAACCAGCGAAGGTGCNGGNGTTCATGTCGAGTACTTACTTGAACATCGTTTCTTCCGGCATCATNGAATGACAATGCAAATCATTCCTGAACCATGAATCATGGGAACTGAAACTCCAAAAACCGTCATCATTACCGGCGTTACCCGTGGACTCGGGGAGGCTTTAGCCGGCCGTTTCATCGACGCCGGGCATACNGTCTGGGGTTGTGGCCGTTCTCAATCAGCCATCCAAGCGCTAAAAGCTCGTTGGGGAGCCCCTCATTGTTTTGAATCGGTGGATGTCTCAAAAGGTGACCAGGTACAGAATTGGCTGGATCCGCTCCTAANGCAATTGGGTGCTCCTGATCTGTTGCTCAACAACGCCGGAGTGATCAACGGTAATGCACCCCTTTGGGAGATTTCCGAGGATGAATTCGCTCATGTCCTCGAGGTTCATCTCAAAGGCAGTGCGAACCTGATCCGGGTCGTGGTGCCTTCGATGATTTCCAGGGGCAGCGGAGTGATCGTCAATTTCAGTTCCACCTGGGGGCGCTCCGTTTCTCCAGAAGTGGCACCCTATTGTGCCGCCAAATGGGGGATCGAGGGGATGACCCGGGCTCTTGCCCAGGAGTTACCACGGGGCCTCTCTGCAGTCAGTCTCAATCCCGGNGTGATCGATACCGAGATNCTTCGCAGTTGCCTCCCTGGAATGGCACAAGCTTGCATCAAACCCGACCAATGGTCCCAGGGGATGGTCGATTTTCTCCTNCAGCTTGGACCTGAGCAGAATGGAAAGGCCTTGACTGCCCCCTGATTTTTCCTTTCCCNAAGGGGATGGCTTGAATGATCAAACAGCCTGTATAAACTATTCNTGAACAATCATTAACTTTCTGAAAGACGTTTCATGGGAATTCTGATCGACAATAATACTAAACTGCTGGTTCAGGGGATCACCGGATCCCAGGGACAACTCCACACCCGTGGTTGCCGGGATTATGGAACCAACATCGTTGCCGGTGTCACCCCCGGAAAAGGCGGTCAGGATTTTGAAGGAATCCCGATTTTCAATACCGTNCAGGANGCCGTGAATGCTACCGGGGCCAATGCGAGTATGATCTTTGTCCCGCCTCCTTTTGCTGCAGATGCAGTCATGGAAGCTGCAGGAGCAAAGATTCCTCTGATTGTTGCCATCACCGAAGGGGTTCCTGTGACCGACATGGTCCGCGCCGTCGATTTTGTCAGACGACAGGGGGTCAGGCTGGTAGGACCGAATTGCCCGGGGGTGATCACTCCGGGACAGTGTAAAATCGGAATCATGCCCGGACCGATCCATGAACCCGGNAAAGTTGGNGTGGTTTCCCGCTCAGGAACATTGACTTACGAAGCAGTCGGGCAACTGGGACGTGCAGGCCTTGGCCAGTCAAGCTGCATCGGCATCGGTGGGGATCCGGTCAATGGGACCAATTTCATTGATTGTCTNNAAATGTTCGAAGANGACTCCCAGACGGAAGGGATCGTGATGATCGGNGAGATCGGCGGCGATGCCGAGGANCAAGCNGCCGAATTNGTCAAACAAAACGTCAGCAAACCCATCGTCAGCTTCATTGCCGGGCAAACCGCACCTCCAGGAAGAAGGATGGGACATGCCGGCGCGATCATTTCCGGAGGAAAGGGAACTGCCTCGGAGAAGATGGCAGCCCTCCAGGCGGCGGGAATCCATGTCGTGAAAACTCCTGCGGAAATCGGCAGCCGAATGCGTGAAGTGCTGGGTTAAATTTTAACCCCCCTCATCAACTCTCTTACTTTCAGGGCAACATGAGTCATCCCATTGAGTTCTTTTTCGATCTCGTCAGTCCTTACAGCTACCTTGCCAGCGAAAAAATAGAGGAACTGGCCCAGCGTAACAACCGGGAACTGATCTGGAAACCCTTCCTGCTCGGTGGTTTGTTCAAGGCGCTGGATGCCCCTCCTGCTCCGGGGTTGTTGCCCTACAAAAAACCGCATCTGTTCAAAGATCTGGTCCGTCTCGCAAAATTCCACGGGATTCCCTTCAACACCCCTTCGGAATTTCCAAGACTGACCGTAAAACCTTTACGCGCCTTGCTCGGCCTGCCCAAAGAAGAACTTCCTGAAGCCGTTCATCGGCTCTACCGGGCATACTGGGTGGAGGACCGTGACATCTCGGATTCGGCCGTCTTGGAANATCTAGTCGGCGTTGAAACAGTTGAGAAAACAGGGAATCCGGAAATCAAAAAGGCTCTGATCGAGGCAACCGATGAAGCGGTAAACCGCGGACTTTTTGGGGCGCCCAGTTTCCTGGTCGGAGAGGAATTGTTTTTTGGTCACGACCGGATGGACCTGCTCGANGCACACCTGAAGGGAAANCTCTGAAAAGGTAGTTCCTCGCCTTTTCCCACCACGACTCTTAATTTCCATCGGCGTCATCAGAGTGATGACGAGCCGTTTTTCCAGAAAGACGGATAAAAGATCACCAATGCGGTGAACAACTCCAGCCGGCCNACCAGCATCAGCCAGGATAGAATCCATTTACTCACCTCACTCAGGTGATGATAGTTGTCTGTCGGTCCTACCGCCCCAAATCCGGGGCCGATGTTCATCAATGCCGAAATGGTGGAACTGATCGCGGTTTCAAAATCAATATCGTTCAACATCCCCATCACACAGGCTCCTGCCAAAACCAGCAAAATGTTGAGAAAGAAGTAGGCGAAAGCAATCTGGATCAGTCTTTCATCCAGTTTCTGCCCACTGAGCCGGATCGAACGGATGAAACCCGGGTGGACAAAAAATTTCGTCAGTTCATGCTTTAACTGTTTCCAAAGAATCACGTAGTGAACGATTTTGATTCCGCTGGTCGTAGAGCCTGCACAGGCACCAATGAAACAGACGGTGAAGAGAAACAACTGTGCGGAAACAGGCCAGAGTTCATAATCTGCCGTGACCAGTCCTGTGGTCGTCAGTAAGGATACCACCTGGAAAGTTCCGTGGCGCANTGCCTCCCAAAAGCCGGGATACATTTCAACATTCCAGAGGATCANGCTCACCATTCCGCAAAAAAACAAACTGATGCCCAGGTACCAGCGCAGCTCGGTATTTTCCCAGACCACCTTCCAGTGTCCTTTCACCATATGGTAGTAGAGCATGAAGGTCACTCCGCCCAGCATCATGAAAACGATCGTGACCCAGTCGAAATAGGCGTTCCCATAATGGGCCATGCTGGCNTTTTTTGGCGAAAAACCTGCCGTGGCCACCGTGCTGAAAGCATGGCAGATAGAATCAAACCAGTTCATCCCCCCTAGTCGAAGCAGAAGGATATTGATCCCGTTGATGATCGTGTAAAGAATCCATAACCAGATCATCGCATCCCGGTTTCTTGGAAGAAAACGCTCCCGGGTGATGACTTGTCCNGGACTGGATTCGGAACGGAAAAGGTTTGCCCCGGACATGCCGTGGGGCAGGAAGATCATCGTCAAGGTGAGAAAGCCCATTCCCCCGATGAAATGGGTTTCACTGCGCCACATCAACAACCCGTGGTCCAGGGATTCGATGTCTNGGAGGATGGTTGCACCACTGGTAGTGTANCCCGACATCATCTCAAAAAAAGCATCGGTGAAGGATGGAATGGCTCCTGAGAGCAGAAACGGCAAGGTGGATACCCCGCAGATGATGCTCCAGCCGAATACCGTCACCACAACTGCATCACGGATCGTCAACTCAAGGAAGATCGGGTTGAAAAACCTCAGTGGTGCCCCCAATGCCAACACGATCAGCATGCTGATCAAAATTGGCTGGAAATCATTCTCATCATAAAAAAAGGTTGTCGCCAAAGGCAGCAGCATCGANGTCCCAATCACGAGCAATAGGGTTCCGATGACATGGGCGATGCTTCTGGGATGCATGAAAAAAGAAGGAACNGAAAATTCTTTATGGGAACAGCAAACCCGNNGGCTGCCTGGAATGAAGTTGGACTGTTAAGTCCGANAAAAANACTGGAAGGGACCTACTTGCTGGGAAGCGGTCTTGAAAAGGTGACAGAAAACCCTGTTTGGCTATGTGGTAAATACGATTCCCCNAGTTCTTTCGGAGAACAGAAGATTAAACTATCAGCGAAATCGATGTCAGACAAGTTTTGATTTAAAATGGTTTTCAAGATCAATTTGTTAGATACGGTCAAAGACTGAGCCTTCATTAGGCAGGAAAAAACGGGAGTAGATTCGGTTGGCATACTGATCGGTCATTCCGGCCATGTAGTCGCAGATCACCCGGNNCCCCTGNCNTTCGTNNTCAGCATTCTTCCATTGACTTCCAAAACGTTCCGGGAGCAGGCGGTCTGCTTCTTCGAGCAAAACCTGGAAGATTTCCACCAACATCCGATGACCCCGGAAAGTNGCACTTTGAACGGTATTGCGTTGGATGACATGCCTGGAAACNGAATCCTTAAGGGATTCCAGAAACATCCTTGGGACTTCAGGCAAGCTCACCTTCCAATGCAGAAGCGGTTCTTCAAATTCCGGGTTTTCCTGAATTTCCGCAGACTGNATCAGTGCATGAACCATCGCTCCCACCGCCTGTTTGCGGGAATGACCGGAAGATGGGTTTTTTTCAAAAAGATCATCTTCCAAATTTGTGAGTTCCATCCTGGAAACCCAGTTTGGGTCCAGGGATTGATGAATTTCCTGCCATTGTTCCCGGGTATAAAGTTTCAGTGCAACGGCATCTTCCAGATCATGAACCCCGTAGGCAATATCATCGGCGAGATCCAGGATCGAGGTGTCCAGGGACTGATGAAGAGTCTTTCCATGACGNTCCACTGAAGGATCGGTGTGTCTGCCGAAACGTTGAAGNTCGTTTTGCGTCAAGGGTTCCAGAAGCCAATCCAGGATGTCCTGCTCTCCGTCCATGTAACATTTTGGAGGAACCCAATCCTTTCTTTTCAATGAACTTTTCTCTGGAAGGTCTAAACGTTGTTGAGACGTGATNCTGTTCAAACGGGAATAGGGCGCCGGGTATTTGAGCACCCCGAGCATGGCACGACGGCTCAGGTTCAGCCCAAATCCAGGGGTATGGGATTCAAGCCTCCCCAAAAGGCGCAGGCTTTGGGCATTGCTTTCAAAACCTCCGTGGAGGTGCATCATGCAGTTCAACGCTGCTTCTCCCCCATGGCCGAAGGGAGGATGTCCGAGGTCATGTGCGAGTCCCAGGGTTTCGATCGTCTCCAGGCTGGGTAAAAGCGGTTGGTGATCGGGAAATCGTTTTCCCAATTGAAGCACCAATCCCCGGCCGATCTGGGCGACCTCCATCGAATGGGTCAAACGTGTCCGGTGAAAATCTCCTTCGAGAACACCGAGGATCTGGGTTTTGGACTGAAGTCTTCGGAATGCAGCGGAATGGATGACCCTCGCGCGGTCNCGTTCGTAGGCTCCTCGCGGATCTCCGGATCTGGTTTTAAACTGCTGCTGCCTGCGCTCTTGCCAGGCAGCGGATGGCGGGTTGATATTCATGGATACTCTTGCTCGTTCCTTTCCCTGTTGAAAGCAAGAGTCTAATCTCAGCAGATGGAGGTCTTCAAGCTTTTGAATTCATGANCATATTCAGGGGCTGGCCGGTGGAAAACAAAACCTGCCTCCAGAAATCGCCCCNGGGATCAATACGTTTCTGTTCCTGAACAACNGCCTGNAGGGGAACATGGGTGAAGTGGCCGTTCCAGTAACCGATCATTAAATCGGTCTTTCCGCTCATCATTGCGTGGACGGCATTGTCTGCGAGATGGTAGCAGAAAATGGCATCATGAGGGTTGGCGGGCAGTGACCGTATCATGTAACTCGGTTCGATCAATTTCACATTGACCGGGTACCTGCTTTGAAAATGCTCGATGATTTTATTTTTCAGGAAATGACTGATGTCCTTGTAGCGGATGTTCCCTGATGCATCTTTTTCTTCTCCTGTATTGCCCATCAGTTCCTGACCGACCCCCTCCGCGACTACGATGACCGAGTGCGGATGACTTCCTTCCTGAAGTTTTTTGTGGAGTGCTTGTTCAAGGCAGTGCAGCAGGCCGTTTTCACCTTCCATCGAGAAAGGGACCTCAGGGATCAAAACAAAATTCACATCGGGACTGGCAAGGGAAGTATTGGCGGCGATGAAACCGGAATCCCTTCCCATCAGCTTGATGATGACGATGCCATAATTGTTTCCGAAGGCTTCCGAATGAGCTGCCTGTACAGCTTCTACCGCCTTTGAAAAAGCGGTTTCGAAGCCGAAGGTTTTGATGCAAAACGGGATATCGTTATCAATCGTTTTGGGAATTCCGAGGATCCCGATATTCAGTCCGCGTTTTTCCACCTCCATGGCAATCTCATGGGCGCCCCGGAGTGTTCCGTCTCCTCCGATACAAAAAAGTTGACGGATGTCCTGGCGTTCAAGGCAGTCAACGATTTCACCAATATCCTGGGGACCCCGGGAACTCGAAAGGATACTTCCTCCGATGTTGTGGATGTTCTGAACGGTTTCCGGATTGAGTTCCATCGTCTGATGTTTGAAAGACGGAATGAATCCNTGGAATCCGTAGCGGAACCCTTGGATGTGCCGAACCCCGTAATTGTGATAAAGCTGCATCACCAAAGTCCGGATCACATTGTTGATTCCCGGACACAACCCTCCGCAGGTGACGATTCCTGTGCGGATTTTCGATGGATCGTAATATATGTTTTCCCTGGGTCCTGCTTTTTCGAAGGCGATATCTGAACCGGATCCATTGGTTTTTTCAACTTCGTAAAGGATTTTTGTCTCATCAGAAACAAAATTGAAATAGGGGGTGCCATCTTCCAATTCCAGCTTCAGTGGAGAAGGAATCCTGCAGGGTCCTAGAGATTTAATATTGAAATCTGTGGATCCGGTCATTCGAATGATTGGGGAGAAAAACGTTGTTCTTGAAATTAAACCTGAAAAAATATAACACATCAATAAATGATCCCCCAGCTTTTAAGAGGGCATCACCAACTTAGAACCTTTTCTTAACAACCGTTTCATCCATTGGTGCATCCATGAGCGGAGTCTTGGCAATGATCCTTGCAGGCGGAGAAGGAAAACGTCTGCGTCCCCTGACTTCGGTCCGCACCAAACCTGCTGTTCCGTTTGGGGGGAATTACCGGATCATCGATTTTGCCCTGAGTAATTTTGTCAATTCCGGTTTTCTCAAGATTTTTGTCCTCACCCAATTTAAATCTCATTCACTGATGCAGCATCTCCGGGAAGGCTGGAGGATATCCGGACTCCGGGGGCATTTCATCGATCCGATACCGGCGCAAATGCGGATGGGGAAACGTTGGTATGAAGGCACCGCGGATGCCATTTACCAGAACATGAACCTCATCAAAGATACCGATCCGGAGCATGTCTGTATTTTTGGAGGTGACCACATCTATCGGATGGACATCAGCCAGATGCTCCGTTTTCATAAAAAAAGGGATGCCAATCTGACCGTGGCCGCGATTCCGGTCCCGGTCTCGGAAGCCAAACATTTCGGTATCATCGAAGTCGATGAAAACTGGTGTATGACCGGTTTTGTGGAAAAGCCCCAAAGCAGTCCTAGGACGATGCCCGGTCAACCGGATATGGTGCTGGCCTCGATGGGCAATTATATTTTCAATCGTCATCCGTTGGAGGATATGCTCCAACAGGATTCCCAGGATGGACAATCAGTCCATGATTTTGGAAGGGATGTGATTCCGAAAATGTATCCCGGAGGGAAAGTTTATGTCTACGATTTCAGTCAAAACCATATACCCGATGCCCAACCGAAAGAGGCTGGCTATTGGAGAGATGTTGGAACCATCAGGAGTTATTGGGAAGCGAATATGGATTTGGTTGGTATTGAGCCACAGTTCAATCTCTACAACCAGCAGTGGCCTGTCCTGACTTACAATCCTCCTTTCCCTCCTGCAAAGTTTGTCCATTTCAGTGATCTCAGGACGGGTCACGCGATAAACTCCATGATCTCTCCAGGCGCCATCATCAGCGGTGCCATGGTGGAAAAATCAGTCGTGGGTTACAACACCCGTGTTCACAGTTTNTCCCATGTCAATGAATCGGTGGTGATGAACAATGTGGTCATCGGAAGAGGATGCAAGCTTCATCGGGTGATCATCGACAAACATGTGGTGATTCAACCTGGAACCGTCATCGGACACGACCCCGAAGAAGACGCCAATCGTTTCGAAACCACCGAAGACGGTATCGTCGTTATCCCAAAAGGGGCTGAGATTGGCTGAAGGCCTCAAGATTCTGGTAATCACTTCCGAGTTGGGAGGATTTTCTAAATCGGGGGGACTGGCCGACGCAGTGGGAGCTTTGTCTCAACAACTGGTCCGCATGGGCCACGACCTGAGAGTCATCACTCCCGCCTATGCTTCCGTGGAACAGCGTAATCAGGCTTCCACGGTCGTNGATTCTTTGGGGGTGCCTTTGGACTCCGGAGAAATCTGGTGCCGGGTGTTGGAATCTTCCCTGGAAATCGAGCCCGGGGCAAGCCTCCCAAAGGTTCCGGTTTACCTGGTCGAGCATGAGCACTTTTATTCCCGCAAAGATTTTTATGGAGAGAATGGGCAGGAATACCCGGATAATGCTCAGCGTTTTGGTTTTCTGAGCAAAGCCGCCCTGCAGTTGGGACTGGCGCTGGATTGGATTCCTGATATTTTCCATGCCCATGACTGGCATGCCGCGCTGGTTCCGTATTTTTTACAACAAATCAGAAAAACCGATTCCCGTTTCCGGAAAAGCCGCAGCATCCTTACCATCCACAACGCAGGTTATCAGGGACGATNCCCNGGATANNTGAAAAGCTGGCTGAAAATCGATGATTCCGATTTTCATCCCGACTGCTTCGAGGATTTTGGCGGAGTGAACCTCCTCAAAGGAGGCATGCTTTCGGCAGATCGGGTGAATACNGTCAGTCCCGGGTATGCCGAGGAATTGAAAACCCCTCTAGGAGGGCATGGGCTGCATCCTTTTTATCAGCGTTTGGGGCAAGATTTTTCCGGCATCCTCAACGGCTGTGATTACGGGCAGTGGAATCCGGAGATTGACCCTCATCTTCCAGCGAATTATTCCTCCAGTGATAGAAGGGGAAAAGTGTTATGTAAAACAACATTACTGGAGGAAGCAGGATTGAAGTATCAACCTGGCACTCCATTGATCGGAATGGTCAGNCGCTTGACGGGGCAGAAAGGGTTTTCATTCCTGATCCCGGCTCTGCAGGAAATCCTTGAAATGGACCTGCAATTGGTACTGCTCGGCGATGGAGAGCCTGGAATTGCGGATGCCTTGAAAAAGATCAGGAAATCAGGAGCGGGAAAATTTTATTTCAAACAGGGNTATGATAACCGTCTTGCCCACCTGATCGAAGCCGGATGCGACCTCTATCTGATGCCTTCCCTCTATGAGCCCTGTGGGCTGAATCAGATCTACAGTTTGCGTTACGGGACCCTGCCGATCGTCCGTAAAGTGGGAGGATTGAAAGATACCGTGGAGGACTACAGAAATGCAAAAGCCCACGGCAATGGTTTTATGTTTCAGGAACCGACAGAAGAGGCTTTGATCCAGGTCATGAGGAAAGCGCTGCAAACATTTCAGAGTCATCCGAAAATTTTCAACAAAATGATTTCTGATGCAATGAATCAANGGTTTCTCTGGGAAAACTCAGCAAAGTCATACCAGAAGCTTTATTTTAAGGCTCTTTCCAGTCAGGCACTTGAACGCCCAAGATTCTAAGTGATTCAGGAAACAGATGAGGGGTTGACTGTTCCTCGCAGTCTCTCTAATTTCATTCATCCGGTAGGTGGCTCAGAAAGTCCGACCCACCAAACCTTTACAAGGAGTAAACATGAAGATCCAAAAAATCGGCATCATCACCAGCGGGGGTGACTGTGGAGGGCTGAATGCTGTCGTTAAAGGCACCTCGCAGATGGCAACCCAAAAAAAGATCCAAACCTATGCGATTCCCAATGGTTATGCCGGGCTTTACAATTTGCTGGATACCGAATCCCTGGTAGAACTGACACCGAAGCGGATCGACACATTCAGCATCGGACTGGCAGGTTCGGAAGCAGGACATTCCCGGGTCAAGATTTCAAAGATCAAGAATCCCAAGAAATATGAACGGATCAAGGACGGATTAAAAAAATTCGGCATCGATGCCCTGGTGATCAGTGGAGGAGATGATACCGGTTCGGTGGTTGAGGACCTTGATTCCCATGGAATCCAATGTGTTCATGCACCGAAGACCATGGATCTGGATCTGATGCCCTACTCCGTGGGTGGGGATTCCACCATCAACCGTATTGCCTTCTTTGTCAGTGAACTGAAAACCACAGGACGCACCCACAACCGGGTGATGATCATCGAGGTTTTTGGACGCTACGCGGGTCATACCGCCTTCCGAGGCGGGGTCGCAGGTGAAGCCGANTGTATTCTCATTCCCGAGATTCCCGTCGATTGGGATGAGGTCTATCGGCATCTGAAAAAAGTTTATATCAAACGCATCTGTGAAAGTGACATCCGCGCTGGGACCTACACCATCGTGGTTGCAGAGGGACTCAAAAATTCGAGTGGAGAACCGATTTATGATGAATCTGCAGGAGTCGACACCTTTGGCCATAAGAAACTTGCAGGCGCAGGGAAATACGTCGCCCAGGAAATCACTAAGAAATTGAGTGCCGATGAAGACATCAAACTGTTCATGGAGCAGACCGGGATGTATGTCGAGGATTTGTATACCATTCCTGAGGTGAGAACCATCACTCCATCTCATCTTGTCAGAGCAGGAACCACTTTAGCCTATGATGCCAACTTCGGAATGACCGCGGGTGCCAACGCAGTCAACCTCCTGCTCAAGGGACTCAGTGGTGTCACCGTCTGTGGAAATTCAGGAAAAACGGTGTATTACATGGAAACTCACGAAGCCATCAAGCAGCGTCATGTCGATCTGGATGAGGTGACCCTTTTCGAACAGTTGGGTTTCTGCTTTGGCCGTGTCCGCTCTTCCTATGAACCAGAATGTAAAAAAACCTACGGACCCATTGAACGCATCTACTGAATGGGCCGAAAGGAAATTTCAAACGTCTCCAATCAAAACCTTTCAATCAAAAAAACAGCATGATGGAAATCAATGGAAACCGCCTTTGGGAAAGCCTGATGGAAATGGCCGAAATCGGCGCCACCGAAAAAGGAGGCTGCCGACGATTGGCATTGACCGATCTCGACCGCCAGGGACGTGATTTGTTCGTTTCCTGGTGTCGGGAAATCGGATGTGGTGTTGAAATCGATGAGATGGGAAATATCTTTGCCAGAAAAGAAGGGCGCAATCCAAACCTTCCTCCGGTTCAGGCTGGCAGTCACCTTGACACTCAACCCAGCGGCGGCAAGTTCGACGGGGTGTATGGCGTGCTCGGGGCCTTGGAGGTGTTGAGGACTCTGAATGATCATGATCATGTCACCGAAGCCCCTATGGAAGCCATATGCTGGACCAATGAAGAGGGAGCCCGGTTTCCTCCCGCCATGATCGGTTCCGGGGTCTGGGCCGGGATTTTTGATCTGGATTACGGGCACTCCAGGGTTGATCCCGAGGGAAAAACCATCAGGGATGAACTCGAAAGGATCGGTTATCTCGGGACCCGCTCCTGCAGCCTATCTCCGGTCAAAGCCTATTACGAACTTCACATTGAACAGGGGCCTGTGTTGGAGGCANAGACAAAATCCGTCGGCATCGTCACTGGAGGGCAGGGATGCAACTGGTATCACATGCGTCTCCACGGCATGGATTCGCATGCGGGGACCACCCCCATGCCCTATCGTCGGGATGCTCTTCAGGGGGCTGCGCGGATCATTGCCCGACTCCGTGAAGCCGTGCTTCAACAGGAAAATGCCCTGGTCACTGTGGGCACCATCGAACTCCAGCACAATTCGATCAATACCATTCCCGGNGAGGTATTCTTCACCATCGATATGAGGCATCCGGATCCTCAAGTCCTTTCCGGATTGGATCAAAAACTCCGTGATCTTGTGGATGAAATCTGCCGGGAAGAAAAACTGGATCCCGAAGTTGACTTGATCTGGGAAGCACCTACCGTGAATTTCGATCCGGAATGCGTCGGAAGTGTCCGCANTGCCGCGGAAAAACTTGGCTTNTCCAACATGGAAATTGTTTCAGGCGCAGGACATGATGCCTGCCAGATGAGCCATGTCGTTCCGACGGGAATGATCTTCATNCCCTGTAAAGACGGTATCAGCCATAACGAGATCGAAAGCGCTGAGCCCGAACACATTTCCGCCGGAGCCAACGTCCTCCTCCATGCGATGCTCCAAAGTGCGGGGTGATAAAGAAATGCTGCGAAATTTATATACAGGTTTTAATGTTGACTTTAGATACTTTCTTGGGCTAAGTTTTTCCCCTTTCAGAGTTTAATTTTGATGTGAATTTAAATTAAATTCTATTTTAAAACCTCTTAATCAAAGGATCTAGATGAAGAAAAGAATTAGTTTTTTCACAATAATAACTTTTTTGTTCCTAGGTTTTTCGGCNTATGCTCAAAAATCAGGTGGAACTCTGGTTTATCTTGTTCAACCAGAACCTCCGTCCATGGCTTCATATATTTCTACATCTGGCCCAATTGGGTTGGTTGCCCCTAAAATTTATGAAGGATTATTTGACTACGATAATGATGGAAAAATAATCTATGTTTTGGCTGAAAGTCACTCGGTCAGTAGTGATGGTAAAACGGTTACCTTTAAATTAAGAAAAGGTGTTAAATGGCATGATGGTAAATCTTTCACTTCAGATGATGTCGCGTTTACCGTGATGAATGTACTGAAAAAATTCCATCCAAGAGGACCAAATTCTTTCAGGGAAGTGACAAGTATTGATACACCGGATTCTCATACTGCAATATTCAATTTGAGAAATCCTGCTCCATATATGTTGAGAGCTTTGTCGGCATACGAATCTCCAATTGTTCCAAAACATTTGTTGGAAGGAACAGACATAAAAAGTGCGAAATTGGGAAACAATCCTGTTGGAACCGGTCCTTTCAAATTTGTCGAATGGAAAAAAGGGCAATATGTAAGACTTGATAAGAACAAGAATTATTGGCGTCCTGGGCTTCCATATCTGGATCGTGTTGTTGGGCGTTTTGTTCCTGATGCATCCACAAGAACCGCAGCGATGGAAAATGGAGAGGTTTTGTATGCAGCCTATAATGCCGTTCCAAATATTGATGCAGTCCGTCTCAAAGAAAGGGATGATATCTCTGTAACAACAGATGGTTATTCGATGATNAATCCCGTGGCCTTGATCGAATTNAANGCTAAAGAGGGTCCATTTGCAAATCCAGCAGTGAGACGTGCTATTTCATTGGCCATAGACCGACAATTCATGATCGATAATATTTTCTTTGGTTATGGAAAACCTGCCACCAGTGCATTGTCAACTAACTTCAAACCAACGGGTTTGTATGCGAGTATGCCTAATTATCCTGCGAGAGGAGATATTGCGTCTGCAAAAGCCCTGCTTGATTCAGCTGGTATTAAGCCTGATGCAAACGGAGTGAGAATTCGTGCTATCTTGGACCTAATTCCATACGGTGAAGATTGGAGAAGGGCAGGAGAATACCTTAAGCAGGTTTTGGGAGATATTGGTATTAAATTGGAACTTCGTTATGAAGACGTCCCAACATGGTTGAAAAGAATTTATCATAATTACGATTTTGTGATGAATGTGAATTATTTTTACCAATTACCTGATCCAGTGCTCGGTGTTCATAGACACTATGGAACGGATCAAATTCGTAAAGGAACACATTTTGTTAATTCTTCACGTTACAGTAATTCAGAATTGGATGAATTGTTAGCATCTGGAGCAACAGAGGCAAATGCTCAGAAAAGAACTCAGATTTATAAAAAAATTCAAGAAATTCTTGCCAGAGATATGCCTGTTGTAAATCTTTTTGAACTCCAATTTCTTACAGTTTACAATACAAAACTTAAGGGAGCTTANAATTCTGCATTAGGTGCCTATGCTTCCTTCAGTGAAGCTTATCTCGATTAATCATTNCCTAAATTGGAGAGACATAGAATATTTGTCTCTCCAATTCTTATTTGTTTCTATTTAAATCGTTAGTCTTTTCCAGAAAATTTAAATTACAAANAGCTAATAATATTTTAAATCTTCTATTTGATTGATGAGTCGTTCNACCCAAATTTTACGATACATTATAAGACGTCTTTTTCAGGCCGTACCGATTGTACTCGCAATCATTGTTTTGAATTTTTTTCTTTTAAATATGGCAGAAGGAGATGCCGTTGACGTCTTAGCTGGAGAAGCAGGCTCAGCAACTCCTGAATATATGGCCGAGTTAAGGGCTAAATTTGGACTTGACCAACCCCTGCCTGTTCAACTTTTGGTATATTTAAAGAATATCATNAGTTTAGATTTAGGTTACTCTTTTCGCCATGATATGCCGGTTTCAGTATTAATCGTGGATCGATTTTGGCCTACGCTACTTTTAATGGTAAGTACTATTATTTTAGCAGTNCTTTTTGGCATATTATTAGGNCTACTTGCAGCTATAAATCTAAATACTTGGAAAGATGCAGTTATTTCTGTTTTTGCATTGATTACTTACGCTACACCACTGTTTTGGGTTGGTCTGATGATGATAGTGGTTTTNTCCATCAATCTCCGTTGGTTTCCAACAAGTGGAATGGAAAATATTGCTGCATTTTATGAAGGTTTTGATCGATTTGTAGACATTACACACCATTTGGTTTTACCAACCATTACACTTTCTTTATTCTACCTTGCTCTCTACACAAGATTGATGAGGGCTTCCATGTTGGAACAGTATGGGCAGGATTATGTCGTTACTGCACGAGCTAAGGGATTACCTGAAAGGCGCATTACTTTCGGGCATGTGTTGCGCAATGCCCTTTTACCTGTTGTCACGATGGCTGGTGTGCAGGTTGGAGCCCTTATTGGAGGATCCGTGATCGTAGAATCTGTTTTCGCTTGGCCGGGATTGGGAATGCTTGCATTTGAGTCTCTTTTTGCNCGTGATCTGAATCTTTTACTTGGTATTTTCCTTATTTCATCAGTACTGGTTGTGGTAGTAAATTTAATTGTTGATGTTATCTACTGTTTTCTTGATCCAAGAATAGAGGTTTCCTGAGTATGAATCGGTTTTGGGGAAGATTTTCAAAAAACAAATCCGCTGTTTTTGGGCTCATTATACTATTTCTTGTTATTCTAATGGCAGTTATTGCGAACTGGATTTATCCCGATGATCCTTTCCGGCTCGCTGGTAAACCAATGTCAAGTCCGGGGACGAATGGATTCCTTTTAGGCAGTGACACACTTGGCAGGGATGTCGCAGCAGGCATTGCCCATGGCGCNAAAACTTCCATTTTGATTGGTTTGTTAGCAACCATCGCTGCAGTTTTCATTGGNATCATTTTTGGTGCATTGGCAGGGTACTATGGTGGAGTAATTGACGACGCTCTAATGAGAGTTACAGAAATTTTCCAGACTATACCCTCCTTTGTTTTTGCCATCTTATTGGTAGCAATCATGAAACCTTCTATTGAAAGTATTGTTATTGCTATCACGGTTGTTTCCTGGCCTGCTGTTGCCCGCTTAGTCAGGGGGGAGTTCATGTCATTGAAAAATCGAGAATTTGTGCAGGCTTGTCACACTTTAGGCATGAATGATTCTCGGATTATGATGCGTGAAATTCTTCCAAACTGTCTAAGTCCTGTCATTGTCATCGGCTCCCTAATGGTTGCGACTGCAATCCTCATTGAAAGCGGACTCGCCTTTCTTGGACTTGGAGATCCGAACATCATGAGTTGGGGTTTTCAAATTGGTGCGGGAAGGACCATGCTTCGTTCAGCATGGTGGGTTTGTACTTTCCCTGGAATCGCAATCCTGATTACCGTTCTTGCCATAAATCTGGTTGGTGAAGGACTCAATGATGCTTTTAATCCTCGTCTGAGAGAGCGCAATTAATCAACTCCTCAACATTAAGAATCTTTATATCAAGTTGCCTAAAGGGTCTGAACGGGAATTTGCCGTTCAAAAACTTGATTTAGATTTATTATCTGGTGAGACGCTTTGCATTGTTGGCGAAAGCGGATCTGGGAAATCGTTGACGGCACGTTCCGTAATGGGTCTATTGCCGGCTCCCCATGTTTGTGTTGATAGAGGTTCGATTGATTTTCTTGGAGAAGAGATCACTTCGATTACTGATGAAAGACTTAGGGATATCAGAGGTAATGAAATTTCAATGATTTTCCAGGAACCCATGACAGCTCTTAATCCTGTTATGACCATCGGGAAACAGATTGACGAAATCTTTCGTTACCACAGCAAAATGTCACCGAAGGAAAGGGTAGGCAAAGCAACTCAGCTTTTGAACGATGTTCACTTGCCCGATCCTTCTAGGATTCTCAGTGCTTACCCACATGAACTTTCAGGAGGACAAAGGCAACGATCTATGATTGCAATGGCTTTGGCCATGGATCCCAAAATATTGATTGCCGATGAGCCGACCACTGCCCTGGATGTAACGACCCAAGCGCAAATCTTGAAACTCATCAAAGAAATGCAGGATGTGCATAACACCGGTGTGCTTTTCATTACTCATGATTTTGGTGTTGTGGCAGACATTGCTGACCGGGTTGCAGTGATGCAGCAAGGAGAAGTGGTTGAATCAGGTAAGGTTACTGATGTGCTGAATTCTCCCAACCACCCCTACACACAAAGCCTTATTGCTGCGATCCCAAAATTGAAACCACGGGACTCCAGAATCAGCTCCGACAAGATGGTTATGGAAGCCAAAAATATTAATAAAAGCTTTGCCGGTGGTAGAAGCTTTTTTGGTTTTGGNAAGTCCTCCAATCCGGTTACAGCTGTTCAACAAGTCAGTTTCAATTTAAGAAGCGGTGAAACCTTGGGTATTGTGGGTGAGAGTGGTTCTGGAAAATCGACACTTGCCCGATGTGTCACCCGTTTGATAGAAAGTGATTCAGGACAAATTTTTTTGGATGGGGTTGATCTGATGCAATTGAATCGGAATTCGATGCGCTTGTACCGATCCAAAATTCAGATGGTTTTTCAAGATCCCTTTGCATCACTCAACCCGCGGATCAAAGTTGGTGACATTATTGCTCAAGGTCCTCTAATTCAAGGAATGAGCAANGTTGAAGCAGAATCTCTGGCCAAGGAACTCATTTCTGTTGTTGGACTGGATGAAAAAGCCTACGAACGTTTCCCCCATGAGTTTTCTGGTGGTCAAAGACAGCGGATAGGAATTGCCCGTTCTCTTGCTGTCAAACCTGAAATCTTAATTGCAGATGAGCCTGTTTCTGCCCTGGATGTTTCAATTCAGGCCCAGATCTTAGAGCTTCTTGATCAGATTCGAGACCAGATGAATCTTGCCATGATTTTCATTACTCATGATTTGCGTGTTGCAGCNCAGGTTTGTGACCGTGTTGCAGTGATGAGGCAGGGAGAAGTTGTTGAAACTGGTTCTACCAGTGAACTTTTTTCATCCCCCAAACATGATTATACCCAGGCGCTTCTTGCGGCAGTTCCGGGCAAGACCTGGCAAGAAGGGATACTTGCGAATTAAATTTTCTTTCCAGTTTTTTTCCTAGGATTCTGAGATCAGAATCAGATTTCCCCCATCAATCTTCAACTAAACGAAACTGGCTTAATTTTAACCGCGCAGTTTTGGTCATCCTGTCTGGGCGACAGGGATTTCGGACCAACAGGTGGTGTACCCCGGGGAGCGTCGATGCTGGCGCATACGCCACTGGCGGGTATCCTGGGCGGAAGCCAGGTTGAGGGTCCGGCGTCCCCAGCGGCGGTTGACCTGTTCCATCACCGACATCAGGGCATCCTGTTTTTCCAACTGTTCCAGGTCATCCCAGAGGTGTCCTACGCGATGGGAACGGGGGATCAGTTGCAGGAGGAGTACACCGGCTTTCTGGTAGCGCATTCCCTCACGGAAATGAGGCCGCAGTCCTTCCACCGCCCGTCGGGCGAGTTCCGGAAGGTAATCAGTGGGAGGAAACTCGAGCAAGACACTGCAGGCATGCTGGGGATCGTCACGCCGGTGACGGTTGGTGTGGGCAAAGACCTGCATCGCCGAGGTCAATGCCTGCTGACGTCTGAGTTTGTCAACAGCCTGGGTCAGGTAGGCGGTCAAGGCAGAGGCCAGGGGGTCCCATTCCTGGATCAACTGCCCGAATGATTTGGCGGAGCAGATCGTCTGTTTTGCGGGAGGCGCCGTTTCCAGTTCGATGCATGGNTCCCCGCGNAGTTCAAGCACGGTTCGCATTCCGGTTACNGTAAATTCACGACGGACCCAGGTGATGTCGGCACGCTGCAGTTCGAGAGCGGTGGTGATTCCNGCACGGCGCAGTTTGATTCCGGTACGGCGGCCGATCCCCCAAAGTTCTTCGACCCCGGTTGCTCCGAGTACTTCATCACGTTTTCTCTCATCACTCAGCTCGAAAACACCGTTGCAGTCCGGATGACGTTTGGCGTGGTGGTTGGCGACCTTGGCAAGGGTTTTTGTCGGCGCGATACCGATCGAAACGGGAATGCCGGTGTGACGCCGCACCCGGGCTTTCAGTTCCCGGCATTCGCTAAGGCGCTCTTCTTCGTTACATCCCGACAGTTCGAGAAAGGCTTCATCGATGGAATAGCGTTCCACCTGGGGAACCGATGCTTCGAAGGTGTTCATCACCCGATCGCTCATGTCCCCGTAAAGCGGGTAGTTCGAGGAGAAGATGTGTATCTGCTGGCGGCGCAGCTGCTCCTCGATCTGAAAAACCGGGGCCCCCATCGGGATTCCCAGCGCCTTCGATTCGTTGGACCGCGCGATGATGCAGCCGTCGTTGTTGGAAAGCACCACCACCGGCCGGTTTTCCAGTTCCGGGCGGAAAACACGTTCACAGGAAACGTAGAAGTTGTTGCAGTCGGCAAGCGCGAGCATCAAACCTCGCGGATGATGTGGGTGACGACTCCCCAGATCGAAAAATCGGAATCGACCCGGATTGGGATGTTGTCGAACTCCGGATTTTCNGCCACCAGGAAAATCCCTTCCTCATCCTGGACGAGGCGTTTGACGGTGAATTCCCCGTTGAGGGTGGCGATCACCACACGGTGGTTGCGTTTTTCGATGGAACGGTCGACGATCAGCAGGTCCTGGTCGTAGATGCCTGCCTCCATCATTGATTCTCCTGCAGCCCGCACAAAGAAGGTCGAGGACGGATTACGGATCAGATGCTGGTTGAGATCCAGTCTTGATTCTAGATGATCTTCTGCGGGCGAAGGAAACCCTGCTGCAACCCGGGCGCTGAACAACGGCAGTTCCAAACTGCCTGATTCCTCCAGCCCGTAGATCGCGCTGACGCTGCCGTCGCTCTTCAGTTTTTTGGGGATCGATTTCAACATTCCTCATTCTGTTCCTGCCCTCTCCCCAGAGCAATACGAAAGTCGGGAACCTAGAGAAACTGTGAAGGAATCAGGGAAGATGAAGGCCAGAAGGAGCGGGAAAAAAGGGCAAGGAACTAATCAATCCATTCCAAAATCTGGTCCAGGCGTTGGATTTCGAGCAGGTGCTGACCGGGGAGGCGTTCCTGTTTCTGGCCGAAACGGTTGATCCAGACGGTTTGGAAGCCGAAGTGGGCCGATCCGCAGACNTCCCAGGCATTGGAAGAGAAGAAGAGGATTTTNCCGGCTTCGGTTTTGAGTTGTTCGACGGCAAGTTGGTAGACCCTTGGATCGGGTTTGAAGACCCCGACTTCCTCCACCGAGAGGACCGAATCGATCAGCTTTTCAAGACCCGAGTTGTTTACCCCGGAAGCAAGCATTNTGGGGGATCCATTGGAGAGGATCGCGGTTCCAAAACCTCGATCTTTGAGCCATTTCAAGGTTTCCGGAACCTCCGGGTAACAGTCCAACTGGTGGTAGGCCTGGAGCAGTTGGTTTTGCAGTTCCGGNTTGATGATTTCATGGGCGGANAATGCATATTCCAACGCATCGCTGGTGATCTGCCAGAAATCGACATGCTGACGCATCAGGCTTCGCAGCCAGGTGTATTCGAGTTGTTTGGTGCGCCAGAGAATGGAGACGGGATCGGCTTTTTCCCNCAGGACCTCACGGTATCGTCCGACGGCTGAATGGACGTCAAACAAAGTTCCGTAAGCATCAAAGACACAGTGGGTAAAAGGGTCCAGGTTTCATCAGATTACTCAGGTTGNGTGGTTCTGAGATGGAGATCTGCAACCCTATCGGGACAAACCATTGAGATCCCAATCATANTCATAGTCGATGTCACCATCGAAGGATTCGAGTCGAGTTTTTGTCGATTGATTTGCATAACGCATCAGATGCTGCAGAAGTTCCTTTTCGTTGTCTCCAAAATCATCTGCATACCAGTCATAGATTTTGGAGAGTAGCAGATCATCNTCATTTTCGAAACGCAACCCGCGGGGATGNTTGATATAGTCGCGGGCTCCCGAATTCAGCAGTGATTCCACATTTCCAGGGTGGAATGACTCCGGCTGCAAATTGGGGCATCCGAGACTCGCGCAATTCAAGGCGTAATGTAACCTCGGGTCCTTCCAGATGGGTCTGAGGATTCGATGTTCGATGTCGTTTAAAGAAACTTCCTCATCTTCAATTTGAAGCAGTTTTTCATCCCAGGGGCCGAAATCAAAAAATCCGTAACGGATGTCAACAATGGAATCCAGGGGATAATGCTCCAGGATCAGATGAACGGTGAAAGCATTGTAGAGGTTGATCCAGTAGGGCAACTGCTGGATGCGTGAAAGACGGCTTACGGGAATTTTCTGGAGTCTCAGCAGGTATTGCTTCAGGCCTTCCCGATCTTCNGCAGTGACTCCGGCATAGTCGACACGGTGGATTCCGTCTGAATTGGAAGTGTCCAGATAACGTCTCAGGAAATCAGACCATATCTGGTAATCGGGAGCCAGTGTGCTCTCGGGTTGATGAGCGGTCCAATGGTCCCATAAATCGGATTTTGGAGCGGCATGTGTCTCGAGTGTTAGAAATACTAGAAATGCCGCTATCGGCAACAGTCTTTTCAAGCGTTCCTTCGCCAGCGATGAAACCTTTGGAGCAGGCCAAACACCCAATCAGGAGCATGATTTTTTCTCCAGACTCCTGCAGTCAGTTTGTTGGCATCGGCATACGTGGGATAGGCATGGATGGTCCCCAGGATTTTATTAAGGCCAATGCCATGCTTCATTGCCAGGACAAATTCAGAGAGCAAATCTCCTGCATGNGGACCACAGATCGCGGCTCCGAGGATTTGGTCTTTTCCCGGTTTNGTAAGGACCTTGATCATTCCATAGTTGTTGCGTTCNGCAATCGCGCGGTCCAAACCGGAAAGATCAAACGTGGTCTTTTCATAGGCAATATTTTGCGCCAGGGCATCTTCTTCACTGAGACCGACCCTGGCCAATTCCGGATCGGTGAAGGTGCACCAGGGCACCACGCGGTAATCCACTGCGAATTTCTTGAAAGGGGAAAACAATGCGTTGACCGTTGCATACCATGCNTGATGGCCCGCCACATGGGTGAACTGAAACGGCCCGGCAACATCCCCGCAGGCGTATATGTTGGGGATGCTTGAACGGAGGAAGGGATCAACCTTGACCGTACCATCCGGGTTCAATTCCACCCCCACTTCTTCCAGTCCCAATCCCGAAGTTCCGGGTTTGCGTCCCGTTGCCAACAGAATGTGATCTGNTTTGATNTGCTGCTCAACGCCATCTTTCCGGAAATAAACCTGCTGTTCCGAGTTCTTTTTTTCGATCCGCTCCACCTGGACCTCAGTCTGCATCTGAATTCCTTCGGACTCAAAATTCTTCAGCACCAGTTCTGCCAGATCACGGTCTTCTTTGGGAAGTACTTTTGGGTCCCGGGTCAGGATGGTGACTTGCGAACCAAGCCTCCGGAAGGCCTGGGCNAGTTCGCAGCCTATGGGGCCTCCGCCGATGANGAGCAGCTTTTTCGGAAGTTCCCTTAATTTCCAGATGCTGTCGGAAGTGGAGTAAGCGGAATCTTCCAATCCTGGAATCGGAGGAATGGCCGGAGAAGCGCCGGTGGCAATGACGATGTTTTTCGTAGAAAGCAGACTTCCATTGACCTCCAACTCGTGAGGAGAAACCAGTTTTGCNNTGCCTTCTATGCATTCCACACCGAGTGAAGTATATCGTTCAACACTGTCATGGGGCGTGATTGCTTCGATGATCTCTTGAATCCGGTCCATGACCAGCGGGAAATCCACCTGATACTGAATTTCTTTCAACCCGAAACGGTCATGTTGGTTCAGCTGATGGACCAGTTTCGCACTGGAAATCAGGGATTTGCTTGGCACACAGCCGTAATTGAGGCAGTCCCCTCCCATCAGGTTTTTTTCAATCAGGGCAACCCTTGCTTTTACTGCGGATGCAATATAACTCGACACCANCCCTGCGGCTCCGGCACCGACCGCGACCAGATTGTAATCATAACGGGCCATATTGCTTTCAGGGTGAAGTATGGTTTCAGGAAAAAGGATTCAAACTTGTTGACGACGGGTTTGGATCCACCCCAACAGGCGTTTCATGATCAGGGGNAANATTCCCAGCAGAATGAAGGAGCCGATCAACATCGGGGAAAGGATGTCTCCTGCAGACTCGATTTGTCCCAGTTCCGCACCTGCATTGACAAAAACCAGAGTCCCTGCGAGCATCCCAATTTGACTGACCCAGTAAAAAGTCCACCAGTGAATTGGCATCAGTCCCATCACCAGATTGATTACAAAAAAGGGGATCACCGGTACCAGGCGTAATGTGAACAGGTAAAATCCTCCTTCATTGAGCATCCCCTCGTTGATGGTTTTCAAATACGTCTCGAATCGTTGCTGGACCCAGTCCCTCAACAAAAAACGTGCGGCAAGCATCGCCAGGGTTGCACCGATGCTGCTGGCGAAAGAAACCATCAAGGTCCCGATGGTCAAACCGAANATTGCNCCTCCTGCAAGGGATAACGCTGCTGCCCCCGGAAGGGAAAGGGTCGTGGTAACTAGATAGATGCAAAAAAAAGTGAGCAATAGCTGAAAAGGTTGGGCCTCATAATGCTGTCGGATCACTTCACGGGATTCCTGGAGGAATTCAAGGGTGAGGTANTGTTTGAGATCATAAACAAAAAAAACTGTAATCAGAACCGCCAGTACCAGCAGCAATAGAATTCTTAAGAAATTTTTTTTATTGGATTTCAATTCCTCCATCAAAAGACCCAATACCTTCCTTCGCCTTCGGCAANACATTTTNCNAGGAAGATAAACTNATTTCTTCAGTTCATCCCAATCAATGATGGTTTGATTCATGTTGATTTAAAAAGTTTTTTCATTCGATCCGAAAAAAGCATCCTGAGTGCGATCTTGAACGAGTTCGGTTGATTTTAGTGTCCATAACCCTAGCGAGGCCAAAGACCAGTTTCAAATCCTGGGAGAAATTTCTGATCCAGGTCCATGAATGTGTGAATATTTAAGATGAAATCTTAAATTTCATTTTTTTCTGAATGAAAATTGTTATGTAAATTCAAATACTACAAACTGACGAATACCCTATTCCGAAAACTAAGAACGGTTGAACAAGAAATATTTTTTGTTATTTTGGGGTTACAATGAATCTGAACGATACACCTGCTTCGTTGTTAAGCACAACTGCCGAACTGACTTGTCCNNANTGTGGATATTCTTCTGAGGAAAACATCCCGCAGNACCACTGACTGGTTTTTCATCGCTGCAGGTCCTGCCGTGTCGTCTTCAAGCCCCTGGCTGGTGATTGCTGTGTCTTCTGTTCCTATGGTTCCAGGAAGTGTAATGGCCTTCCGAATAAAGACTGAAGGATCGGAGTTTTCCTGGTAGTGGGTTACAATCTTTGATAGTTTCCAAATTACATNGCACACNAATNTNANNTTTNNACCATGCCCTATTCCCGATCGGTATTGGAGATGATCGGCAACACGCCGATGCATGAAATCACCAGGATGGATACCGGACCATGCCGGCTTTTTGTCAAACTTGAAAACCAGAATCCCGGAGGTTCGATCAAGGACCGGATCGGACTNTCGATCATCGAGGATGCAGAAAAAAAGGGTCGGCTGAATGCGGGTGGAACGATCATCGAGGCCACTGCCGGGAACACCGGGCTCGGNCTGGCNCTGGTTGCAGCACAGAAAGGTTATCGGCTGATCCTCATCATTCCNGANAAAATGAGTGCCGATAAAGTCCGTCACCTCCGGGCTCTGGGAGCGGAAATCGTCCTCACCCGTTCCGATGTTCCCAAAGGNCATCCNGAGTATTACCAGGACATGGCGGAAAGGATGGTTCAGGAAATTCCCGGGGCTTTTTGGGCAAGCCAGTTCGACAATCCTGCCAATCCGAAAGCCCATGAAGAAGGAACAGGCCCAGAAATCTGGGAACAGATGGATGGAGACATCGACGCCTTCGTTGCCGGGGTGGGATCCGGTGGCACCATCAGCGGAGTGGGGCGCTTTCTCAAATCCCAAAANCCCGAAATCTCAATCGTNGCTGCTGATCCCGAGGGATCCGTGGTGGCCCGTGCCGTCAAAACCGGAGAGGTGCGCTATGAAGGAGGGTCGTGGCTGGTCGAGGGGATCGGAGAGGACTTTATCCCGGACAATCTGGATCTTTCAGTCATTGATGATGCGGAAACCGTCGACGATGCCGAAGCCTTTGCCGCAATCCGGGGAACTTCTGCGTCAGGAAGGAATTCTTGGAGGCAGTTCCACTGGAACCCTGCTTGCCGGGGCATTGAAATGGTGTCGAAAACAAAGCACTCCGAAGCGGGTGGTGACCCTGGTTTGTGATACCGGGAACAAATACCTTTCCAAGGCCTTTGACGAAGCCTGGCTCCAGGAACAGGGCTTAACAAATCGTAATCCAACGGACGATCTTCGAGATCTGATCGTCCGTCGAGCAGATTTGGGACGGGTGGTCACGGTTGGACCTGGAGACACCCTGAACACTGCCTATGGAAGAATGCGTGCCAATGACGTGAGTCAACTGCCTGTTTTGGACGATAATGACTCGATCATCGGACTATTGGACGAAGAGGATCTGTTGCTCGCAGTCCATCAAGCTTCCGAACGTTTTGCGGATCCGGTTTCACTTCACATGACCTCCAAACTGGACATCATTGATCCTTCCATGGACATTGAATCACTTTTCCCGATCTTCAAATCTGGAAAAGTAGCCATCGTCCAGCAGGATTCCACCTTTTTAGGACTGATTACCAGAGTTGATCTGATCAATCATCTCAGAAACAAAATCCACTGAAGTACTTTTAAAATCATGAAAAAATCAAAAACCAAACAGGGAATAGAAACCCGTGCCATCCATGCCGGACAGCAACCTGATCCCACCACCGGTGCGATCATGACGCCGATTTACGCGACCTCGACTTATGTCCAGGAAAGTCCCGGGGTTCATAAAGGCTTTGAATATTCCAGAACCCACAATCCGACCCGGTTTGCCCTGGAAGATTGTGTTGCCGATCTCGAAAACGGGGAAAAGGGATTTGCCTTTGCTTCAGGCCTGGCCTGTATGGGAACCCTGCTGGAACTCCTGGACAGTGGAGATCATGTCATCGCCATTGACGATCTTTATGGAGGAAGTTACCGGCTTTTTGAGAAAGTCAGGAAACGGACTGCCGGGCTGGAATGTTCCTTCATCGATCTTTCTGACCCCACTCTNTTGGAATCGGAAATCCGGGAAAACACACGNATGATCTGGGTGGAAAGTCCAACNAANCCNCTGCTGAAACTGGTGGATCTGGCTGAAATTGCCAGGATTGCCAAACGGCATGGATTGATTACCGTNTGCGACAACACCTTTTGTTCCCCCTGGGTTCAACGACCCATCGACCATGGTTTCGACATCACCATGCACAGTGCGACCAAATACCTCAACGGGCACTCCGATGTGATTGGCGGAATAGCTGTGATTGCTCCGGGAAAAGAGGAATTGAAAGAACAACTGGAATTCCTGCAAAACGCGGTTGGGTCGGTGCTCAGTCCCTTCGACAGTTTTATGGTTTTGCGTGCGCTGAAAACCCTGCCGGTCCGGATGGAACGTCACTGCAGCAATGCCATGAAGATCGCACGCTTTCTGGAAAACCATTCTGCCATCGAAAAGGTCTACTATCCTGGTCTCGAAAGCCACTNCCAGCATGCNCTGGCGTTAAANCAGATGCCGGCCTTCGGTGGAATGGTGACGGCAGTCCTCGGGGAAGGACTGGAGAAAGCAAAAAGCTTCCTCGAAAAATGCCAAATCTTCTCCCTTGCCGAATCCCTTGGCGGCGTTGAAAGCCTGATCGAACATCCTGCCATCATGACCCACGCCAGCATCCCCAGGGAAATACGTGAAACCCTCGGGATTTCCGATGGACTGGTCCGCCTCTCCGTCGGGATTGAAAATGTGGATGACCTGATTGAGGATCTGGATCAGGCACTTCAATGATTGGAAGGAATCATTGATTNNNGAGNACATGTTGAGTTGTAAANANTCTTCTTTTTTTCTGGAAAACCTTTTAACAGATTTGCAGAAGAAATATNAGATAACGGGTNGTTGAAACTGTGCTGGTCTGAATCAGACAAAAATCAGCTAAGGGTGAAGCGGTGGTAGCGTTTTTTNCCNGCTCGGAGGAGGNCGCTTCCTTCCTTGAAATCATCCTTCGTGATCCGGTAGTCGGGATCAGANAGNGGTTCCTGGTTCAGATAAAGGCCGCCCTGGTTCATCAGCCTGCGTGCTTCACCATTCGATTTACAGAGACCGGATTCCCGGAATGCGTCAAAAACTCCGATTCCTTGAAGGAGTGAGGAGGAATCGATCTGGGTTGAAGGAATATCTTCCGATTCGCCGCCGCTGCCGAAAAGGGATTTGGCGGCCTGTTCAGCCTTCAGCGCTTCTTCACGGCCATGGGCAAGCGAGGTGGTTTCCAAGGCCAGTTTGGACTTGGCTTCTCGGATTTCGGCTCCCTGCAATCGGCTGAGTTCACGGATTTCGNTGAGGGGAAGAAAGGTAAAGAGGGTCAGGAATTTTTCTACATCCGCGTCTTCGCAGTTGATCCAGTACTGGTAGTATTCATAGGGTGAGGTTTTTTCCGGATCGAGCCAGACGGCCCCTTTTTCGGTTTTCCCCATCTTTCTTCCGGAAGCGGTGGTCAACAACGGATAGGTCCAGCCGAAGGCTTCGTTTTGACTGACTCTCCGGATCAGATCCACTCCTGAGAGGATATTGGCCCACTGGTCGTCACCGCCCATCTGCAGGATNCATTGGNAGCGTTTGTTGAGTTCCANNAANTCATAGGCCTGCAAAAGCTGGTAATTGAATTCCAGGAAGGAAAGCCCTGTTTCCAGGCGGACTTTGTAAGTCTCGAAGGAAAGCATGCGGTTGACGGAAAAATGGCGCCCGATGTCCCGGAGGAAATCGATGTAGTTTAGATTTCTAAGCCATTCAGAATTATTGATCAGTTCCGAGTCTCCACTGAAATCCAGGAAACGCTCCATCTGAGGTTTGATCTTCCCGACATTATCCTCCAACTGCTTTTCTGTGAGCATCTTCCGCATTTCTGTTTTGCCGCTGGGATCCCCGATCATTGCAGTTCCTCCACCCATCAGGGCGATCACCCGTTGCCCGTCCCTCTGCAGGTGGGCCAGTCCCATCAGAGGGATGAGGTGTCCGACATGGAGTGAATCCGCGGTCGGGTCGAACCCGATGTAGGCACAAATCCGGCCTGATTCGACACGTTTTTTTAATTCTTCAGGGTGTGTGGTCTGTTTGAAAAAACCGCGTTCTTCAAAGGTCTCAAGAAAGCTCAAAGGAAATCCGGGAGTGAAGGTTTAGAAGGGCTGCCTTCCGGAAAAGGCTTCGGAAAGGGTAACATCGTCAACATAATCCAGGTCCCCGCCGGCNGGAAGGCCTCTGGCAAGCCGGGTGATTCGTGTCACCTGATTTTCAAATTCATGCTGGAGAAACAAAGCCGTCGCTTCTCCCTGGACCGTGGGGTTGGTGGCAAGAATCAGTTCCTCGATCTGCTCGTTCTGGATGCGTTGCTTGAGTTGGGCAACGGTCAGTTGTTCCGGACCGATTCCGTCNAGGGGTGANATGGAACCATTGAGGACGTGGTAGAGTCCGTGGAAGATTCCGCTTTTCTCAATAGGCAGGATGTTATTCGCCTGCTCCACCACACAGAGTTGGGTTCTTTCGCGGGAATTGCTGCTGCAGATGTTGCAGGGGTCGTTGTCGGTAAAGACGAAACAACTGCTGCAGGGGCGGATCTGTTCCTTGACCCGGACAATGGCCTCAGCAAAATTTCTTGCCTCATCAGGACTGTAGCTTAAAACCCGGAAAGCAAGGCGCTGTGCGGTTTTACGGCCGATGCCGGGGAAACGGGAAAATTCCTCGACCAGTCGTTCCAGCGAAGCAGGGATCTGCATGAATTCAGGATGCGTCCGGGAAGTAGAGTTCCGGTTGACGGGCCGCGGTGAGTTGCAGTCCCAGGGGGTCCATTTTTTTGATCTCGAGTCCCTTTTCTTCAGGGTCCCATTCTTCAGGATAGGGGGTGCATTCCTGTTGACTCATCAGTTGAAGACGCTTGCGGTATTCTTCCTCGCTCCGTTCCAGGTGCTCCAGCATCGCCCGTCCGGATTTGAGGAATTTTTTCATGATCCCCTTGGCATTGGATTTGGCCAAAAGCTCCGAAATCAANTCNGAATTTCGCAGTGAAACCGTCAACTCGGCACGGATATCGATTTCCACTTCATGCTCCTCAACCATGGTTCCGCACTTGTGGATCCTGCCCTCCGGCATACGGAGNTCGGAATATTCACGGGTTTCGCACTTCGGACACTTGAGCCAGACGATCCAGCCCTGCATCGGGCTGTGAAGTTGTTTCTGGATTTTCTGCTCGCGGCGTTCCGCGAGATTGATCACTTTGGCCATCATGCAAGATCAAAAATCAACACTATTTTCAGGTAGATGCTATCCAATGCCCCTTTGGATGTCAAAGCCAAAGCCCCGAAGTTTGGTTTCAAATCCAAGAGAATTTCAGGAAAGAATTGTGTATAGTAATCGATAAAAAAGAATTTCGGACCGGTTTGGAAGAAACCGGTATTCCAAATCCCTCAAGTGAAACCATGAGCAACATAACCATTTCCTCTGAACTTCGAGAACAGGTTCGGCAGGCCCGTGAGGCCTATCTGCAGTTGGCAAATCTTGGCACGGAATCCAAAAACCAGGTGCTCCATGCTTTTGCAAAAGCCTTGAGAGCCAACACCTCCAAAATCCTGGAAGCCAATGCCCTCGATGTTGTCGAAGCAGAAAAAATGGTTCAAAGCGGAGAACTCAGTGAAAGTGCCTGCAAAAGGGTGATGCTCAATGAGGCCAAGATAGAACTGATGGCACAAAACTGTGAAAGCGTTGCCAAACTGGAAGACCCGGTGGGCAAGGTTCTGCAGGCGACACGGCTCGACGAGGGGCTCGACCTCTANCGGGTGAGTTGCCCGATCGGGGTGGTTCTGGTGATCTTCGAGTCCAGACCGGATGTGGTGGTGCAGATTTCGGCACTGGCAGTCAAATCCGGGAACGCGGTAATCCTCAAGGGAGGAAGGGAAGCCGTCCATTCCAACCGTGNNCTTGCGGAAATCCTCCGTCAAACGGCAGATGATTTTGAAGAAATGCCGATCAATGCCTTGAGCCTGGTNGAATCCCGGGACGAGGTTTCACAACTGGTCCAGATGAGTGAAGAACTGGATCTGATCATCCCGCGCGGAAGCAACGAGTTGGTCCAGTCGATTCAGGCCCGCGCCCAGGTTCCGGTACTCGGGCATGCGGATGGAATCTGCCATGTCTTCATCGACGCAAATGNAGACCCCGAAAAAGCGNGGAAGGTGGTTTTGGATTCCAAAACAGATTANCCCGCGGTCTGTAATGCCCTGGAAACCCTNTTGGTGGACCGTGAGCTTAGCTCCGAACTTCTAAAAAAGATCATGGAAGATCTTGTTCAGGCAGGAGTTGAAATCAGGGCCTGTCCGGATACTCAGAAGAAACTTGAAGGTCACTCCCAACTTGAAATGGGAAATGCTTCAGAAGAAGACTGGAAAACCGAACACCTGGAAATGGTCCTTTCTGTAAAAACGGTTGCAGGACTGGAAGAAGCGATTCAGCACATCAACCGTTACGGTTCCAATCATACCGATTCCATTGTCACCGAATCTCGTGAGGCTGCCGAAAGGTTCATGAACGAAGTTGATTCTGCCGGTGTTTTCTGGAACGCATCGACCCGGTTTGCCGACGGCTTCCGTTATGGACTTGGTGCGGANGTNGGNGTCAGTACCTGTAAAACCCACGCCCGCGGACCCGTCGGACTGGAGGGAATGGTGATCTACAAATACAAACTCTATGGAAACGGCCAGGGAGCGGGAAGTTACAGCAAAGGGGAAAAAGAATTCATGCATCAGCCCCTGGAAACCTGAAAAACACCTTTTGCCCATGCTTTCAAAAAAAGACATCACCCGGGACTGGCTTCCACGTTACACCGGAACCGAGATCGGGGAATTCGGTGATTACATCCTGCTCACCAATTTTGATAATTATGTCACCAAATTTTCCGAACGTTTTGAAATGCCGATCCGTGGAGAAGGCGGACCGATGCAGACCTGTACCAACCGTGATGGATTGACGATCATCAACTTCGGCATCGGTTCGGCCAATGCCGCNACCATCATGGATCTGCTTTCGGCGAGACATCCNCGGGGTGTGCTTTTTCTTGGAAAGTGCGGTGGGCTGAAACGTTCGACCGAAATCGGCCGATTCATCCTGCCGATTGCTGCCATNCGCGGGGAAGGGACCAGCAACGATTACCTTCCACCCGAGGTGCCCGCCCTGCCTTCATTTAAACTTCACAAATTCGTCTCAAATACCCTGATTGAATTCGAACAGGAATACCGAACCGGGGTGATTTACACCACCAACCGCAGGGTCTGGGAATGGGATAAGGAATTCCGTAAACGCCTAACGCGGCTTTCCACCATCGGNATCGACATGGAAACCGCGACCCTGTTCATTGTCGGTCATGCAAACAAGATCTCGCGTGGTGCACTGCTCCTTGTTTCCGACATGCCGTTGATGCCTGACGGAATCAAAACCCAGAAAATGGACCGAAGGGTGAATGCCAAATTCGTCGACATGCATCTGGAAATGGGTATCCGTGCGATGACCGAAATCGGGGAAAANGGAGAGGAAATCAAACATTTTGGATACTGAATCAGCGTTCCAAATGCTAAATGGATCCATGGGAAAAAACGATGTCGAGTTCTCAAACCTTTGAATCGGTTCGATCCCCGGCGGTGGCGTCCCTGTTCTATCCCGGGAATCGTTTGGAACTNCAGCAAAACGTCCGGGAACTGTTGGATGAAGCATCCCAGGNTGTGNATCTACNTGACGANNGGATTTTAAGAGCGCTGATCGTTCCCCATGCAGGATATGTCTATTCAGGAAGCACTGCTGCGAAGGCATATCGTCTATTAAACAATTATCGCGATGTGTTCCGTCGTATCATCCTGCTCGGGCCTGCACACCGGGTCTGGATTCAGGGAATCGCATTTCCTGGGGTTGAGGCCTTTGAAACCCCTTTGGGTCGGATTCCCCTCGCCCTCAAGCAAATCCGGGAATTACTCCGTTTCCCGGAAGTGCAACTCCGTGACGATGCCCATCTGGAAGAGCACTGCCTCGAAGTACAACTCCCTTTTCTCCAGGAATTGTTGGGAGAGTTCGATTTAATCCCTGC
>FUFK010038436.1_pt1 | contig 35771 bp, 53 predicted proteins | sample 1021851 | NCBI WGS metagenome assembly FUFK01 (sample SAMEA51879418, study PRJEB19060) | metagenome | reverse complement strand
CAATAGCATCAATACATTCTACTTTATNTTGGTTNTAGTGTGGTGGTTGNTTAACCATATCTTTCTTCATTGTTTTTCTCCAAAGTCTACTTTTATTACATTGTCAGTAGGATCATCACGTTCCAAACCTTTTCTAACTTCTATCCTTGACACACCTAAACCTACCACATCATTAAAGTTCCTATCAAGCATTTCTAACAAACCTTCTTGAACAACGGATGCTGCACAGGGTACGCCATCAGGATTATGTGACTTAGTTGTGTCATATGCTGATAAAGTAAATTGTTCTTCATCAACTTTTTCTAATATTATGTAATATCTGTTTGGAAGTAATGTAAATCTCTCTATAGTTTTTTTGTCATCTTTCATTTTTTTAACCAATCTAAGGGAACTGTCTTGTTTGCCCATTTAAAATTATGTTTACCACACCACTGACCATAACTGGTCTTACTGCCTTTGTAAAGTTTTTGATGACAATTCATAAATAAAAATCGTATATCAAGTTCTGGGTGTTGTTGTTGCACCATTAACATTTTAGTTCTATCTGATGATATAAACCTACCTTTAGCTTCTATGTATATATCCGTCTCTGGAATATAAAAGTCTGGCACATACATCTTAACCTGTGGTCTGTAAGGTATCTTATGTTCTTCATACTCAAACTTACCACCTTGCATCCGTATGTCTAATGCAACACGTTTTTCAAATTGTGATCTAAAAGATAAAGGCATTTTTCATTTCACCCAATTTATCTGTTACAAATTTTTCTACTCTTGGTGAACGTTTACTAAGTTCATCAAAATGTTTTTCTACAGGAACTATAGGTAGACAAACCATACTAAAGTTTTCAAGCCTAGAACGTATCTCTCGTAATTCTTTTTCTAATGTTCTTAAATCACGATTTTCCGTCTGCTCTGTTAAGTATCCGTCTGTCGAAAAGTTTTCTCTCAACGTTAATGATAAACCCCTCAAGTGGTTTCGTAGGTAAGACATCTGTCTTCCACCTCCTGTTTGAGAATGACTTTCCACATAGATAACCGACAAGTGTGGATTGATCGTAAGGATGTCTAACTGGTACGATTGAGTAAATAATATTGGCATTAGAGACTCTTTTGTGCATATGTTGTATACCATACATTAGGTGGAGATTTTGCCCTTGAAGTTATCTTAGGCTGATATGTTGCCTTTGACCAACAGTGTGCTTTGTATTCACAGAAGGTACACAGTTTTGGCATAAGTTTATTTTTTGTTCGTATTATTTCACCCTTATCTTTATAAGTTTCCCANTCTGGTTTAAAGGGTATTTTAAATTTATTACTTTTTATTTGTTTTACAATGTTGTTTGCTTCTATTATAAGTTGCTTTCTTTCTTCCATTTGATCGTCTGGTGCAGGTACAACTGCCCATTCTCCAGAGGATTTGTTTATAACTATCCACCCACCAAATGGTAACTTGTTAGCTTCTCCATATAGATGACCTTGCATGATATATCCAAAAGCATCATCTTCTTTTATAACATCGTAACCTTTTTTAAATTTGTAATCAAATGAATATGGTGATGCTGATTTTATATCCCAAACTTTATGTTCACCTTCTTCATCTAAAATTACATCAAGTGTTCCTTTGATAGTTTCACCATCAAGAACAATTTCACATGGTTTTTGTTCTGCAACAACCTTAATCCCAGACGCTTTCATAACGAGCATAGCGACTGCTTCAACAAGATCACCAAACAAAAAACGCATAACATCATTGTATGAACTTTGTTTAGGTTCACCTCTCATTGCCAGTTGTTGCTGACAAACTGGTCTACCTAAACCAGACATGCGTAATCTTTCTTTATCTTTTGGTTTAGAAAATTGTTTGTCTACTGCTTCACCACACGCAGTTTTAAATTCTTCTACTAACTGCTTGGGGAGAGTTACCTCTCCCCTTACAGTCTTCTCCAAAAAGTCTTGGATATTAAGCAGCAGTAGCATCGAAATCTTTCGATAAGTCTGTATCTTCATCAGAAGATTGTAACTTAACTGCTTCACGATGCTGGTTCATAATCCCTGCGTTAGTTGCTTTAATGGTGTCAGCAAACATAGACATCAACGATTTATCATTCTCAGTAATCTCAGCAAGATACTTATGCTCTGTAAGTACAGGAACGTAGAAAGTAACAGACCCTTTCTTTAGTCTGCTAGTCTTCATGTTTATCTGTACCTTTTGCATGATACGCTTACTTGATCCACTGGTAATATTGTTGATAAAGTTATTTACTGGCATAAACCCAGAACGTTTAAAGTATGACATAGCAGGTACTTCATCAAGAATAACCTCTTCACCATCTGCATCTTTAAATGTTCCAGAAACTACACAATAAAGTAGTTGATTACAGTTGACTGCTTTTGATGTTATAACTCTAGGATCATCATCAGGCAGTGATTCTATCTCATCCTTTGATAGGCGGCCACACTTATTGCCACCTGCCGAGTCAGGAAAATCACCACTCATAACAGTCTTCTGTATAGATGACGACACAGATCTACCTTCTTCTGAATCCCATAAAGACCAAAAGAATGTACGCATAAATGGTCTGATGATAACATTGTCTGAATAAACAAACCTGCCATCGTGCATTATTCTCCAAGTTCCTTTCTTCAAGGACTTGCCATCTTCCGTATCTGTGTCATAGTTGATTGCAAGCTTTGGTAACAAATTCTTGGTTGCACCATCGTCTTGCCCAGTAAGTGCCATTAGTCTTTCTTCATTGCCCTCGCTAAAAGCACTTACCAATCCATCGAGGGTTGCATCTACTGTCGATATTTCTGTACTCATAATTTCTCCTTATAGTACGTTAGTGATAAACTTATTCTAGTGGATAGACTACATCTGTGTCAAGCCAATTATTTCCTTTTTTTATTTCTATTCCTATTGGCATGTCGTATTCTATGCTATACCTTTGTTTCAAGTCATCAACTGCACCTAACATACAGTCTTTTAAAATCTCTAAAACATCATCATCTTCATCTGGATGACAGTCAATAACGATAGAGTCGTGTACTGTGTTGCATATGAGAGACTTATATGGCTTTAGCTTTTTCTCTAATGTAACTAGACAACATGGTAGTATGTCAGCAGTTGCAAATCCCTGTACAGGATAATTACATATTGCAGTACGGTTAGTTGCCGTACCATAGCGTGTCCATTTTGTATCTGGAAAATAGTATGTTCTTCCTGATGGCAAAACTATACGTTTAGTTGTAACTGCATCTTTCTGTAATTTATCGTGCCAATCTGTAATCTCAGAATACTTTTCTTTAAATGCTCTGTAATACTTCTGTTGCTCTGGTGTACCTGTCGTGCCACCATACAAAGGTTTGAACGTGTCAGCTTTTGCAGTCTGTCTATCACATCCAATAACTGATGCAGTGTATGAATGTACATCCACACCATCAATCACATCCTTATACGCTTGACTATCCTTTGCCAAAAATCCTGCAACTCTAAACTCCAACTGTGAGTAATCCCCCTCAATAATAGAACCACCTTCAAACCTACTCTCAACCACCTTACGTATACGAAACGTAGATCCACGTGGCATGTTCTGAAAGTTTGGATTTCTTGACGATAGACGACCTGTAGCAGTAACGCACTGCATAAACTCTGGATGTATGTAATTACTCGAATCAACATTGTTTTCCATTCCCTCTACAAAAGTATTTAGATAAGTTCGTAAAGCTGAGTATCGTATATACAATGTGACAAATTCATGTGCCACGCCTGACAAACTGGGTAACATACTTTCAAGTGTACCTTTATCTGTCTTAAACCCTGCTGCAGCAACGTCTGCTACACCTCTTGGTACAATCTTTAAACCTGCAACATCTTTACTCTCTGTGTATGATACTCCTGCACCATCACATTGTCTGCATATACGAACTGCCTTGCCCTGTGTACCATCCTTACGATTAGGTGAGTATCTACCTTTACCAAAACAATTAGAGCATCTATATCCTCTTGTCTTTCTTTTTATGACTGTGTTGTCTCTAACAGTTTTTGCAAACGCAGTCTTTGACATTCTAACACGTTGCTTTTCTTTACGAGTTGCACCACGTAATTCCTGACCGATGTTAAATATTCTGCACCAATTAGTCTTGCTCTTCACATGACGAGAATAAAACAATACAGTTCTATCATCTGCACTGTTTAAATTAATGGGTGTATCTCCCATAACAGAATGTACTATCTCATCAAGTCTTCTCTGTGTCTGCTCTAACTCCTGTTCGTATTCTTGTTTTATTTCTTCTAATGTATCTGGATTTATTTTTATGCCTGATTGTTCTATCCTAGCTAGAACATCTGTCATCTCAAGTGACAGTCGCAGTGTGGGCAAAAGTTGTCGGTTCATTATATAGTTCCTCAAATGTTGTGCCAAAGGCTTCTAGTTGTGCTAACGCAACTCGTTCCGTTGCTTCTACGTCAGCTATACCATACTCTTCAATTATATCCCAAGGTATGTCATAAAACGTTATACCTTTTTTCATGTAATCGTCAACTAAATCTTTTTTCTTTTCTGTGCCATACTTCTCAGCAACTGCTTTTAGACCTAGCGGCCAACGCCTAGCACTAGCCAAAATATACTCTGCAACCATAGTATCATATAGGTGATTATTAAAGACAAACCCACAATCACGCAACCAACTAATGTCAAATTTAATATTATGCCCAATAAGAACATCCACATTGTCCAACGCATCTTGCAGTATCTGAAAACCATTATGGTCAGGTTTCCTATCAGCGTGAGAAAAGCATAAGTAATTGGTAAAGCTATCCATGTACTTATAGCCAACGCTAACGAGTTTGTTACCGAAATAAGGTAAAGGGGTATATCCACCATTCTTCTTCTCCTTGTGTGTTGTCTCTACATCTAATGTCATACATATCATTAGTAGTACACTCCATGAGTTACATCGATGTTACAGTTTATCATGCCATGCCATCCATTGATCTTATTTTTAGATATGCACACATGCCTTACATTGTTTTCAACTTCACTTGATCCTGTCTTACCTATACCTATAATCATATCAGCTTCTCCTGCTTTTCCTGTTTTACTGTTGTCTAACATAGCATAGTCTATAAAGGGTCTGTCGTGTGCTTCATAACTTGCCTGTGAAACTGCCCACAGTAATAGATTGTTTCTCTTAGCTATCTCTCTAGCATTTATATATATTTCTTTCAAGCGTTCATCTCCACGACCAAAGTCACCACGCACTTTAAATTTATCCAACTGATCACAAAACATAACATCAGGCTTGTTCAGTTGTCCATACTCATTTACTTCTTCAATTGATGTGCCAACAGAATCCATAATAACAAGGTATGGTTGTATCTCCTCTTGGTATCGTGTTCGCAACACATCACGTTGTTGCTCAAGTTCACCTACGGTTTTATTGAAATGACTTTGTATTATCCGTAGTTTTATCTTGTGTGCAGGTTCTTCGTTTGCCCAATACACAACTTTCTTTTTCTGTTTTACATAACTAGATGCAAGAAAGGAACAAAAAGTAGTCTTACCTACCTCTGGTCTGGCAAATATAATACCCAAGTTGCCACGCCATAAACCATCAACATGCTCCTGCAGCAACTGCCAATCAAAAGGGAAATCTGGCTTTCCTGTTCCAGAGTCAAGCAACTCATCAAGATCACTGTCCACTTCTGTGTACGTAGTTTTATCTGACATCCTGCCATCTTCAACTGCGTCTACCATACGTTGCAACACACCAAAGTCTTCTGACTCTCCTGTAAATATGGCTATCGCTTTCTCGCCAATCTCTCTTGCTCTGTCACGCAACCAAAAGTTTTTGACTACATCCATCTGTAGTTCAAAGTTGTTCGCATCAGGTGGCAAAGATTTTATTACGCCAAGTATCTCTGTCTTTGATGATGATGGCATAGCAGGGTTTTTGTCTATGTGTAACGCATACAGTTCATCTTTAGAAATGTTCTTTTCATACGTGGTATGAGCGTGTACAATGGTATTGTATAGTTCTTTTAGCTGACCAGAGAACATACTGGCATCTAATATGTTTTTTACTTTATGAAAAAATTCATGGTCAAGGCAAAAACCTATGACCTTATGATCAATCGATATATTTTCTAATGGTTCGTTCACGTTCTTCATCCTTTAAGTTTTTTAAATCTTCAGTTAAGAAAGCTACGGTACAGTTCACAAACTGTGAAATCTTTCTAGATAGTTCAACTGCTTTGATGGTAGCATCTTTATCCAATGCTACCACCACTTTGTTGTATTTCTTTAACACATCTATATGTGATTGCAACAAGTTAGTGCCAAGTAAGGCTACGCTTGATACACAGTTATATAGACTAGTAGCAGAAGGGCAATCCTCCACGACAAAGATATTGCTATCATCATAATGAAGTACAAATCCTGAATTAGATTTTCCATATCTATACCATTTTGGCTTTCTGTTGGTTAATGATCTACCTACTGCATCTACCACATTCTTTCCGTCTTTAACAAGAAAGACCACACGATCCTGACGTATGTCGTACATAATATCAACTGCATTGGCTAAGTACGCACTGTATGAGTTAACACTTCTAACATAGTCAATGGCTTGTTGCCTACGTGTCAAAGGAACAAACGTATCTGGTAGTTCAAAAGGTACATCTGGTTTAGTTTGTAAAGTTGGCTTGGGTTGTTGCAAAACTGACTTCGCATTGTTGGTCGTTAGTCTCTTGCCAGTTCTACCTTTAGTGTCACAGTTGGCGTAGAAACAATTAAACATTCTTTCATAACCAGTATCTCTAACACTAAAGGTATTCTTCTTCTGACAAACTGGACAATCCAAACGCAACGAACCTAATGGTTGCAATGTCAACTCTTCAACGTAAGATTGTAGCCACTTTTTAGTCATGGCAAACACATAACACACAAATTATTTTTACGTCAAGTAAATTTTTTTCTTGACAAAGGGTTGACAAACCGATTACACATTTAACTGTTCTTAGTATAGAGGGATACCCCATATGAAACCCTACAATATAATTAATCCGATAGCTAGAGCATTAGCTTTATCTAGAAGAAGAACACAAGTAATACCTAATAAGAAAAAGAAAGATAAATCTAGAAAAAATAAAACTTGGAAAAAAGAAGTTGACAATAGTTTTATGTATGATAAATATAACAAATAATTTTTAATTAAAAGAAAGGTAGGTCTATGACCCAATATTATAGCAAGACTAAAAAAGAATTAGTAAACATCAACGATATGCACCATCAACACGTATGGTATGCATTTAAAAAACTTTGTGATCGATTAGAAGAATTACATATGACTACGGTTATATGGGAAGATGATTACAAACCAACCAATCTTAAAAAGTTAGTCGGTGGTTATGTCCGTAGGGATGTGTACGAACTGTTGTTCAATAAGTGTGAACGATTAGAAAAAAACGCTAACTCTAGAATGGTTCTTAAATTAGAAAAAGAAGTATCTAGATTAAGAAGAGAACTTAAAAGATTAACTAAAACTAATAAAGATATGTATCATTCATACTTTAATCCACATTTAAAAAATAAAGGGCATAGGTATGTATTCTCTAATATTCCTAATGATGATAATGGTAAATCTCTTGTAAAGACAATGAGGTTTTATTTAAATAAAGACACATACAATATGCGTGTGCGTGGTCAATACTTAGATAAGTCTAAATTAGAAAGAGGAGAAAGTTGGAAAACGTATGATGATGGTCAACCATTGAGTAAGTCTAAATGTATTCGTGTGTACTTGGATAAGAAAAAGGAGAGTGCATAATGACTAAAAAAGAACAAGAATTTATGAACAAACTAATTGAAGAGAATAGTAACTTTAGAAAATTAGTTAAGTATACTATTGAAGATATATCTGATTTGTTTTGGGAGTATGATCGTATGTCTTCAAGTGGTAGAGAAACTCTTGATCGTTTGTCTAGGATGTATGCAATGCAATATGAACAAGAAAGAAACTTTCAAATATATGGGGGTGGTCATAATGCCTTATCTAAATAATCATTTTCATATATATGATCATCAATCAGAAGTATCATTTCAAATAATTGGTAAATCTAATTTTATGAGATGGTTGAATGATCATGCAAATAATGATAGGTATTCTTTTTTTTCTACCTATACAAAACTAAATTCTTATCTAAAAGGTTTACAAGAGGAAAGGAAAGTATATGAGAGTGTATAGTGCGTTCAATGGATACAGTGGTGCTAATGTTGCTCTTGATCGAGCAGATAAAAAGGTAACTACATACTTGGCAAGTGAAACTGATAAATGGTGTAATGCAGTAACAAGATATAATTATCCTAAGACTGTATTCATAGGTGACATAACTAAAGTCAATCCTAACTCTATAAAAGATATTGATCTGATGATCGGTGGATCGCCTTGTCAAGACCTATCGTTCAGTGGTAAAGGTAAAGGTTTGGTTGAGGGTAAACGATCAAATCTATTCTTTACTTGGTTGGATCATTTGAAAACAATCAAGCCAAAATATTTTTTGTTGGAAAATGTCAAGATGAAAAAAGAATATGAGAATATGATTACTATGGCATTGGGTGTTGCCCCAATGATGATACCATCTAGTCTTGTCAGTGGACAAAAGCGTGATCGTTTGTATTGGTTTAATTGGCATTGTGATTTACCAAAGGACAAAAAGATATTCCTACAGGATATAGTTGAAGATGGTGCAGTTGATCGAGATAAGTCTTTCTGTATAGATGCAAACTATTGGAAAGGTGGTAACTTGAAATCATACTTCGTAAAGAACAGACGACAATTAGTCTTTGACGATCATAGATGTATACAAGTTGGTATCGCAGATATAAAAGGATATGATGTGATCAAACGAGTGTATGCACGAGAGGGTAAATCACCTACTCTAACAACTATGCAAGGTGGACACAGAGAACCAAAGGTTGTGTGTGGACAGATGGTTGGTCGTAAGATCAATCCTAAAACAGGAAAGCGTGATGACTACAATCCTAACATCAAAACTGAGCAACGTATTGAATTGAAAGGTGATGGCAAAAGTGGTTCGTTAACAACTGTACAAAAGGACAATCTTGTAGTTACTGATAAGTATTGGAGAGCATTGACACCACGAGAGTGTGAACGTCTACAGACACTAGCTGATGACTATACCATGTTTGGTGACTTTGATGAGTCAAGGTATCCGTCTGATGATGACTATGATATAAAAGAAATATCCAAGTCACAAAGGTACAAGATGCTTGGTAATGGTTTTACAGTAGATGTCATTGCACACATCTTGAGGAGTATGCCCAATGGCTAGACCTAAAAAATTTAAAGAAGATGTCAAGATGTACAACATAGCTTTGCCTATAAAAACATTTGAAAAATTATCAAAAATATCTTTACATGAAACACAAAATAGTTTAGAACATATAAGTATAGCCGATATAATTAGAGACAGTATTGATATTTATGTTGGTGCATATGAACAAAACTTTGATGAGAAAGGAAACATACGTGGGTAGAGTTAAAAGTATGTGTATGGATATGGAAGATAAATGGCATGGTATAGCTATCGACATAATCAACGATTGTGAACACATAGAAGAATATTTAAAAAGAATGAATGGACACTCTGAACTGATCGATTGGAAAGACGATTGGCAAGAGGATTCACGCCAAATTTTGACTGACTATTGGAATGAGTATTGGTCAAAATATAATCTCTAAAAGAATTTTTTTATCCTTTCGCTTTTAGGGGTTGACTTAATAGGACTATGGAGTAATCTGTAGTCCTATTTTTTATGAAAGGAATAACAAATGAAACAACGCTATGAAATCTATGAACTTGACAAACCAAGTGACGCTGAAGACAAACCGAGTGACGCAATAAGATATAGAGATACACGAGTTATATCTAATGGGTATTTCTCTGTTTTAAGAAATCAATTTATTAGTTTTTCTGAAAGAAAAAGAAGTAAAAAAATTGATTATGATGATGGTGAATATTTCTAAAAATAATATTTGACTATGTGTACAGATGTGATATTTAAGATAGCACAAGAGCAGTTATGTTAAAAGATCGTATGGGGTTGCTCTTGGGTTTACCTCCTATAAACTTGTGTTAAGCCTCATACGATCGCCATTAAAAATGAAAGGATTTAAAATGGTTAAAATAGTATCAGATGAGTTGATCACTCAGATAAACGATCAATTAAAAACTGTAGTCGAAGATGCAGTTAAAAAGCATATCGAAAATATGGATTGGTCACATGAACTAGATATATATGGTTTAGTTCAAGATGAACTTTCACAAATGGATATGTTAGATTATATGGATACGACTACACTTGATGATAAAGTTAGTGATCAAGTAGATCGTGCAGTTTCAGAATTAACTATTGAAAGGAATAAATAATTATGGATGTTGTACAAGCTATACATACTACTGTTGAATTAGAGCATTTAATAAATAATTTAACAGTAGATGTTTCTAAATTAATACGTGAAAGTTTAGACGATTGCGAACTGGACTTCATTAATGGTAATGAATTAGATATTTTAATTAATACTAATGTTGATATTGAAAGTATCGTAGAAAAAGCATTAATAGAAAGGAAAAATAATGACTGATCAAATTGATATTGAAGAACTAATAGATGCAAACATTCAAAACAATCTTGAAGGTGAAAATAATATTGAACCATTCAAGACTAATATTCCCCCCAAATGGAATATATCATTAGATGACTGTGGATATAAACAGTTGCCTAATGGTACAGAGTTTGTACATGATGATGTACGTAATATTAAACTGTTTGAAGATGTTGGAACAGTTGAACCTGTACCATTGTTTGTTGATAAACCATTTGGCGTAGGCATGGGAACAATGCAAAAACTTGAAAAGTATAAAGCATTAATTTCAACGTATACTGGTGATGTTTTAAACTGTCGCCCTATCTCTGATACTTACAAGCTTGTNAATCANTCTGAATTNTTTGAAAAGCAGGGNAAGNATTTGCAGGANAACAGTGATCTACCTNTGAACAATGTNGAAGTNATTGANCGAGTNTATGAGAATGGTAGACGTGCCAGTCGCACAATTCATTTCAATGATCTTAAAATGGATGTTGGACAAAATGATCTTGTTAAATGTCGATTAGACGTATTTAATTCTGTAGATATGTCGTGGGCGTTTCAAGTATTCAGTGGTGCTTATCGATCACTATGTCAAAACACTCAAGTATTTGGTGGTGAAAAATCTTATCAACATAAACATCTACATACGCAAAATTTAAATGTTGATGCTATGCTCACTAATGCTAATACTAGTTTGTCTTCATGGTACGCTAATCAAGACGCTATGATACATTGGAAAAATACCAAAGTCACAGACAAAAAGTTTGCAACGTTCTTGACTAACACACTTTGTAAAGTTGAGAATGGTCGAGGAACTAAGTTAATAGCTGACGCTGAATATAAAGTTAATAACAAGTTGCTTAATTTCTTTATGGATAAATATCACGCTGAAAGTAATCAAAGTGGTGACAATCTATGGACGGCTTATAATTGTCTTACATATTGGTCAACGCATACTGATGCTAACTATGTTGATAGCAATGGCAAAGATCAGACGCTAGGTGAGACTAAATCAAAGCATACTGTCCAGATGAACAGACAAAACAAAATACGCAATTTGCTAACCTCTGACGCATGGCAAGAACTGGAGATGGTTGCGTAATGGATTGGAGAGCATTTTATTATATTTATAAAATAATAACGGCAGTTATAATTGCTTTANTATTGATAATAATTGCAAGTTTTACTTTNTAAATAAACNNACACAATAAAATTAAAAAGGGATTGTATATGTTTACTTTCCCTTTTTTTTATGTTCTATTGCTCCTGTAACAAAATAAAACTTTGAAAGGAATAAAATGATAAAACATATAAAAGTACACAATATAAACAATAGACCTAATCAATTTCTAATTGTCACTCCAGATGCTCATTATTTTCAATCATACGAGAGTTTAATTGCTATGAGAGATAATGAAGGAAAAATATTCTTAGATATTAATTATTGGGATTATTCAACAACAACTGGAAAATATAGAAATATATTTTTGAATGAAAATAAAAGTTTGACACAGAAAAAAATAAATTCTAATATTTATTCATTGGTTGATTTGAACAACTAATATTAAATTTTAACAACTTGCAAAGGATAAAAATCATGCAAAAATTAATTAAAGTAAATAAAACAGAATTAGATAAAATGGTATTATCTGAAAATAAAGATCTTAATTTAATATATTTCTCTGTAAGAACTTTAAAGATGCAGATTGAACAACTTGAAAAGATGCTAGAAAATCAAGGAATAGGTTATTATGGTACAGATTATAAACAAGTGACCTTAAAAGATTATATGCTAGATGAAAATGATGATCTGGTCGTTAAATCTCAAAAGAGAGATTATTAAAATGAGTGTTCATGTTCCAAACTCTCAAGATATTTGTTCTTGTTCTGCTTGTGGAAAACAACAGGAAAGATATTTATTTGTAATTGAGAATGATAAATATGTATGTGTTCATTGTTGGTTATCCAATGCAAATAAGTATATTGCAAATGAAAGCACAGAGAAAAGAGTAAATGAACAATATAATAAATTCTTTTCTAGTGGATCAAATAAGTATTAAATAATATAATATTCTCCCCAAACTCCCTCCAGTTTAATTACTGGGGGGTTTTTTTATATCTAAAATAAATAATAATATCTAATTGTATTTATTACATTGTATGTTTTAAATGCTATTTTTGGTTATCTCTAAAGCATACTTTCAAGAATTATTTATATTGAAAACTTGCCAAAGCTTTCACGTATGTGCGTGTGCTATAATTATAATAGAATATTTTTAGATGTTTTTTATTTGGGTTGGCTTTTGAGGGTTCAAGTTATCAATGATTAGAATTTTTCTCATGGTTTTCTGCGTGCTTGCGTAGGCGTGCGAAGGGTCACCCCACCCCCTGTACATGTGCTATGCAATACCGACATATTTTTTGTATTTTAAGGTTTTATGTATTGATAAGTTTGCAACGCTATAGGTATAGCTGTGGGGAAATGGGGGGTGTACTCTATATATAACCCCGGAGGATCTACCTCATTGTATAGGTACAGGCTAAATTTGTCAAGTCAATAAATTGACACTACTATATTCTTGACAACATGTATGTGTAACGATATTATATATGTATATTGTAGATGTAAGATGTCACATTGGCACACTATATTGCTTAATTTGCATCCAGTACGTAGACTTACACATCACAATTCTAATTATTACTATGAATTTACTACCTCAAAACAATAAACCGACTAAAATATCGGAAAAAGAAGAACTGTTTCTACAAAATCTGTTTAGCAATGGTGGCTATGTGGTTGCAGCAGCCGAAAAAGCAGGTTACACCAAAGGTTCAGCAGGGTGGTTGCGAACAAAACTATCCGATGAAATCATAAAACGGTCAAAAAACCTGTTAGCTAGTGCATCTGTAAAGGCAACAAACAAATTAATTAGCCTAATTGACAGTCCACAGATAGAAAGAGGGGATGATTTACGTTTAAAAGCGGCAGAATCGCTGTTAAACAGAGTAGGATTAGGAAAAGAAGAGACACATAATCATAATGTACAGGCATTACACGGTGTAGTCCTGTTACCAGCGAAAAAAGGAGTCATAGATGGCTAATAAAGATGCACTTATCAAGCTTCAGGCAGAATATTATCAGTTACAAAGTCAAGAAGGTAGCGAAAAGCGATTAAGTGAAATACAAAACCAAATACAAAACGGTGTAATGAAGATGCTAGGCATCACAGCACCAAACGAAGAATATGGAAAATTACTCGGAGAGATAAAAGACGCAGGTTTAAAACTTAGCAGAGAAAGACCTAAATCAATGCTAGAAAAAGGACTTGGAAAAGTAAAGGATATTATCACAGGTAAACAATATGGTGGTGACATAAAGCGTTATGGGCAACCTAGAAGAGTAAATTCCAAATACGATGGTTGAATTACCTGTAGCTAAGCCTAAACGTAAAAAACCTGAATTACCTATAGGCGTAATGCCTAATTATGCGTATGGTAAAACACAGTTTGATAATCTTCAAATAAGAAAAGACATAGAACCATTTTTAGATCCTTTGGCTGAATTAGGATGGCATCAGTATACAACAGGGGGATTGGAAATTAGAAATGTAGATGTACTTGAACACATGACTATTAGTTCTGGGGGAGTACACTTTCCTGCACAACAACGTAGACATGATGCAGCAACACCAGAAAAAGTTACTGAATACGTAACATTTGGTGGAAAGCATCCTATTGATCGACCTTTCATGTCTGCTACTAATATCCCAAAAATAGTTGTGTTCAGAGGTGACAGGAGAGAAGGGGAGACTGTATATGAAGACCAACTCACTTTAGTCCATGAACTTAGACATGCAGGATTAGATTATTTAAATAAATTAATTCAACAAGATGAACAAAAACAGGTCAAAACATACAAACCTAAATATGAAAGTGAAAGATTTTTAAATTACGAAGATCCACAAAAAACTGAACATAAAGAAGTAGATGACAGACTAAATTTGTTTAATAGTAAATATCGGAGTCTGAGTGAGAATGTAAGTGCTGAAGAATCGTTGTTTACTATTATGGATTTTCTTGCTTTACGAAAACAATTAGACATGGAAACTTTTGAAGAATCTGGAAGTGAAGAAGACATAGAAAAAAAAGTATATCTTAATCCTGCGTTTGATATGATGAGAATAGGAAGATCACGTGGGTATTTTAGTGCATTAGAATTATATGAAGAAGGATTAGATGCTCCATATCAATTTTCATTTTATAAAAATTATCCAAAGTATGAAGCGGCAAGAACTTGGGTAAAAGAAGTAGATAAAAATATAAAAACTTTAAATGACGCAGCAACTAAACAACTAAATATTTTAAAAAATAAAAACAATGTAAAGAAAAAACCTACTATACCAAAAAAGGATGTAGGTGTAATTAAAACATTTTTAAACTTAATACTTGGAAAAGATTAAAAACTTGACTAATAAACGTGGGCGACCAAAGAAAGACCCAAACGCACCTAAACAATCATATCATTTGTCGTCTTTAGAACGTGCTAGAAGAGCAACACGAAAACAATTAAAACGTTCAAAAGACGCAGTAGAAAAAGCACAAAAACAACTAAGGGGGCATAAAAATCGTGTCAAACAGATTGAGAATAATGCTAAGAAGATTGAGAATGGACTTACAGGCAAGACAACTAGGGTTATCGATATGGGTGACGTTGACTCTACGACTGCACCTGTTGAGAATTTGGTTAATGACCAAGAAGTTATATTCAGACCTAACAACGGTCCTCAAGAAGAATTTCTATCTTCCTCTGAAGAAGATGTGTTATACGGTGGGGCTGCAGGAGGGGGCAAGTCTTTCGCTTTGCTTGTTGATCCTCTCCGTTATTGTCATAACCCTAATCATCGTGGTCTTCTCCTAAGAAGGACACTTGATGAACTAACAGAACTTATAGATAAGTCAAGACAGTTATACCCAAAAGCTTTTCCTAAAGCAACTTTTAGAGAATCAAAATCCACATGGGTATTTCCCTCTGGAGCAACAATGTGGTTTACATACCTTGATAGGGATAAAGATGTTACAAGATTTCAAGGACAAGCTTTTAATTGGATAGGAATAGACGAAATAACGCAGTATCCTTCACCTTACGTGTGGGATTATTTAAGATCTAGATTGCGTACAACAGACCCAGAATTGCAACCATATATGTCTATGCGTTGCACTGGAAACCCCGGTGGAGTCGGTGGATGGTGGATTAAAAAGATGTATATTGATCCATCAGAATACAATAAAGCTTTTCCTGCAACAGATGTAGAATCAGGGCAACAACTACTGTATCCAGAGGGTCACGAGAAAGCAAGGCAACCGTTGTTCTACCGAAAGTTTATTCCTGCACGGTTGACTGATAATCCCTATCTGATGCAAGATGGTCGATATGAAGCCATGCTCAGATCGCTCCCAGAAGTTGAACGGAAGAGACTTCTTGAAGGGGATTGGGATGTCGCAGAGGGGGCGGCCTTCCCAGAATTTTCTAAAGAAAGACATGTGGTTGAACCATTTGAAATGCCAACCAACTGGCCCAGAATACGTGCAGCAGACTATGGATATGCAAGTCCATCATGTGTATTATGGGGTGCAATAGATTGGGATAATAATATATGGGTATACAAAGAACTATATGTCAAACAGCACACAGCCGAACAACTAGCTGATAAAATACTGGAGATGGAAGAGTATGATCCAATGCCTTATTACTCTGTACTTGATGCATCGTGCTGGAACAGAACAGGCGTAGGACCGTCAATAGCAGAGTCGATGATGCGACTTGGTGTTCGTTGGACACCATCAGATCGTAACAGATTGCAGGGTAAGATGGAAATACATAGACGATTAGCAGATAACCCATTGACAGAACTACCAAAAATCCGTATATTTAATACATGTACTAACATAATACGACAACTGGCAGGAATACCATTGTCAAAGACTAATTCAGAAGACGTAGATACAAAAGCTGAAGACCACGCATATGATGCATTACGCTACATGGCAATGTGCAGAATGAGTGGTCATGTGTCTATACATAAAAGTTTGCAACACATTAAAGAGCAAACTTATCAACCTCAAGATAAAACATTTGGATATTAAAAGATGACTAAAGGTGTAGGTGGACAAACATTAATTCTTGAAGGAATTAATCCTGCAGAAACTAATGTTCTAGATTTTTTTAAGATGTATTCTGAAAAACTATACCCTGAATCAGATATTGTAGATANTAAAAACCNAATAAAATATTTAGCTGATAGAAAAAGCTATATGAGTTTTGTTCTTAATTCTCCTGAATTAAAACCTTATCTTAATCAGCCAATTAAAAAAATATTTGATGATGTAATTAAAGATCCTGCAAATAATCCTTATTTAAAATATAAAGAATCAGGAAGACATGCAGCATCAACATTTGTTTCTAATACAAAATATTTTGTAGCACTTGAAGGTCAGATGGAGTATGGACCTACCAGATTTAAAAATGCTCGTCTTAAAAAAGATGCAAGTTTAACTAAAGGTGTTCCAAAACCCAAAGTAAAAAAGAAAAAAGGTGCAGTATATCGACCTAATCATAGAGTAGGTGGAGAGTTAGCTATGGCAATAGCTAAATGGGGTGCTGATAATCCAGATAAAGTAGAAACTGCTCAAGCTGCTTTGTTTATGTTGCATAGTGGATTACGACCAGATGAAATGTCAAATTTACAAATTGGTGGATTAATACACTTTGATGATGTAGACGAAGTGGGTAATAACATAAGTCATAGGGGTTACTTAGTCTATGATGCAAAAAATAAAAAATACACAGATGCACCTGCAGGACCAAGAGGGTGGGCAATAGTTCAACAACAACTTGAAATGCTAAAAAATAAAGGTGTTAAGTTTACTGATAATACAAAAGTATTTCCTAATACTACATCTACAGAAGTAACTGAGATGTTAAAAGAAATAAGAGTGCCAAGATTAAGACAAGTAGTTCTTGATGGTAAAATAAGTTATATTGATTACTTTGATGAAGCATATGATTTTAGAAGATTTTTTCTTACATCAGCAGCTAAACTNCAGGGTGTTGATTCAAAAATGTTAGCTAGATCAACAGGAAGAGATGTTACTGTTGTAATGAAAAATGCAGGATCAGTTGATGAATATGTAGCATTTCTTTTAGGTGATTATGAAGCTTGGGAATCTGAAGCAGTCCGTAGGAATGATAAAAAGATTACTTTGCAAATGTCACAATTTGCAAATGTAAATGTTCCAAAAGGACAGATGATTGACATGAATGTAAATTTAATTAAATCTGCAAAACATAATATAGATATTCCTCTTGTTCCTATTGATCAAACTCACGAGATTTCAGGTTTAGTAGATATTGATGATTTAGACGTTTCATATGAATCATCAAAAAAGAACATAGAACCACCTCCAGAAGCTGATAATCCAATGGATACTAAAAGTTGGATACAAAAGACAGGCACACCAACACCACGAAGAGGTGGTAGTGGTGATTTAGATGGTTATGGCATGTTGGGAGCAATCGTTGGATCTACAGCGTTTGGAACTGCAATGGTTGTAGGTAAAAAAGTTTTAGGAGCAGTAGCCCCTCCCTGCGTCAGCACTATATGAAACATATGATTCTTTTATGAATAAAAATTTAAGTATGACAGAATCTGCTTTACGAGGAGTGACTGAATTTTTTCCTGTAAGTGCAGCTGATGTAGAAGACTTGAATAAAGTAAGAAATTTTATAAAAGATAATAGAGATTACTATGAAGAAGAAAGTAAAAAAGGCTTCATAGAAACACAGGATAGATTACGTATACTTAATCAACCTGTACAACCTGAAGAAGAACAAGGGTTTCTTTCTGAAGGACAACAACAACTAAAATAAGGGAGAAGATTATGCCACAAGGTAATTATAACTTTGGTGCTTCATACATTATGAACAGTGATAAGACATCAGTTGATGATCCTATGGGTTCAAATGTATTAAACAGAGAATCTTTAGAGTTTGATACCAGAGCATCAACAGATGTTCTAACTCAAGATGCTCCAAAAAAGCAAACAAAAACCACTGTTGATAATTCAGTATTTTCAATGGCTGAACAACGAGACTACTAAACTTTTATGGATGATAACTTTCTAGAACCTGCTGAAGATACACCTGTATCTATAGCTACACCTGAAGAGCAAATGCCGGGACTTTCAGGTCATATTTATGGCTTGTTTAAAAGTTCAGAAGATGGCAGGTATTCTCACGAACAGAAGTGGTTGCAAGCATTTAAAAACTTTAGGGGAATCTATGATAATACAACACAGTATAGAGATTCAGAGAAATCTCAAGTGTTTATCAAGATTACCAAAACTAAAGTTTTAGCTGCTTATGGACAACTTATAGATATATTATTTAGTAATAAAAAATTTCCTATAACTGTCGAATCTACTCCTGTTCCTGAAGGTATTGTAGAATTTGCCCACATGCAAACTCCTCTAGACGAAATACTGCCTGACCCATATGGTTATGCAGGAGATGGTAGAGAAATACCTGCAGGTGCTAGTAATCCTGATGAATTAGGTGCATATGCTAATTTACCTATTCAGAAAGGTCCGTCAAAAGCTGGTGAACCACANGTTAGTCCTGCTCANAAATCAGCTTTAAAAATGGAAAAAGTTATCCACGATCAACTACTTGATACAAATGCAACAACTGTATTTAGAAATGCTATATTTGAATCAGCAATGTTAGGCACAGGAATTATCAAAGGACCTTTTAACCACCATAAACGTGTTCATAAATGGACTACAGGAGAAGAGGGTGGTAGAGAGTATGATCCATATGAAAAAACTGTTCCACGATTAGAACATGTATCAATATGGGATTTTCATCCAGATCCTGCAGCAACCAACATGCAGGACTGTGAGTATGTTATTGAACGTCACAGAATGACTAGACAACAACTGCGAGCATTGGTAAATAAACCTTACTTTAATGCAACAGCTATAGAAGAAGCTTTAATCAAAGGACCTAATTACACAGATAAATATTATGAAGATACTATTCGTGATGAAGATAATCAAACAGATTATGAAGGTAAGCGATTTGAAGTATTAGAATATTGGGGTGTCCTTGATGCTAAGATGGCTAAAGAAGTAGGTTTAGAAGTTGGTGATTTGTCTGACATGGATCAAGTACAGATAAATGCATGGGTGTGTGGACAAAATATATTAAGATGTGTACTAAATCCATTTACACCATCTAGAATACCTTACTGTGCCTTTCCTTATGAAGTTAATCCATATCAATTATGGGGTATCGGTGTAGCAGAAAATATGGAAGATGCACAGATGTTAATGAATGGTCATGTTAGAATGGCTATTGATAACTTAGCATTAGCAGGTAATCTTGTATTTGATGTAGATGAAGCAAGTTTAGTTCCGGGACAAAACATGGACATTTTTCCGGGTAAAATATTTAGAAGACAATCTGGTGTGACAGGAACAGCTATNAANGGATTNAAGTTTCCNAACACAGCAGGTGAAAANNTACAGATGTANCANATAAGTCGTCANCTTGCAGATGAAGAAACNGGANTNCCATCAATNATGCANGGACAAACTGGTGTATCAGGCACAGGTAGAACAGCTGCTGGATTGTCTATGTTATTAGGTGGTGCGTCATTATCTGTAAAAACAGTTATAAAAAATATAGATGACTATTTATTAAAACCTATCGGAGAAGCATATTTTCAATGGAATATGCAGTTCAATGAAAAGTCGCCTGAAATAGTTGGTGATTTAGAAATAAAACCAAGTGGTTCTACAGGAGTAATGCAAAAAGAAATACGGTCACAGCGTTTAACAGCGTTGTTGCAAACTGTAGCTAATCCAATGTTAGCACCATTTATTAAATTACCTAACCTTATAAAAGAGTTAGCGATAGCACAAGACATCGATCCTGACAAGATGGTTAACGATGTAAACGAAGCACAGATTTATGCACAAATGTTACAAGGATTAGCAAATGCTCAGCAAGCAACAAGCCAAAACAATAGCCCCACTGGTCAACAACCCCCAAATGTGGGAAATACTGGAAGCGTACCTAACAGAACTGAAGGTGCTAGTGGTGGGGGGAATGACGGTAGCCCAATCGGAGTCGGAACTACGCCAGCTGCAGGGGAAGCTGGTTTTACTGGAAACACTCCTGAAGTTGAAACATAATTATAAGGAAGTAGTAAAAAATGGCTGAACCTAAACAAATAACTTCAGAAGAATATGGAAAAGGTTTTATTGATTTTTATCAACCTTTTGAAATAGTAGATCCAACCACTCCCATATCATCTGAACCGTTACCTGATCTTGGTGCATCTACAGGAATACAAACAAGTGTACAAAAACCTGATATAAATGTTAATATTAAAAAAATAACAGATTCAAATCATAATCCTACAGTAATGGATGCAGATGGAAAAGAAAATCCTTACTTTAACGTTTTAACAAAAAGTGATTTTACTGGAACTGCAATAAAACATGTTAACTATGATGCTATGACTGCAGGATTAGACAAAGTAGACAAACCAAATGCAAAAGATTATTTAAATTTTCCTTCAGCGTTTGGTTTAGTTATGGGTGGAGATTATGGTGTTGGCACGGTATTAGAAGGACCTACAGGACAAGGTGTATTTTCATTAGGCATACCTAGTGAAATGGCAATTAATAATCACATGACTAACTTTGCAGCGTCTGAGTATGCATATGGTGATATGAATAAACAACTAGCCACAGGTAAATTTAAGTCTCCTATGGATTATATGAAAACTAATGACACAGGATTTGCTGCAGTTATTGGAGGTTTTCACTTTTCTAGAAATCCTAAAAAGGGATACTATGAAGGGTATTTAGGACATTTACATTCAGATAGTCATACTGCACACATGATGTTAAAATCTATAGAAGCATTATCAAAAGGTTTTGATCCTAGAGGTGGTGATCCACAAAGAACTGTACGACTTAAAGGTTATGAAATAGGAGAAGGAGCAGATAACTCTGAAAATAGAGGGGCATCACCAGCAGTGTCATCAAACGGAATGGCTGCAATAACAAATGATGGTTATTATACATATGTAAGTGGTGCAGATTTGGGGCATACTAAAAGTATATTGCGTGGTCTTGGAGATGAAACTAAGCATATGCTTAAAGTGTTACAAGACAAAGGATATACTAATCTTACTAAAGATCAGATGTTAGCTGCAATGGCTACAGCTAGAACAGGTAGCATGACTTTTACCCAAGCTATAAATCGTTATAAAGTAGATAACATGATTGCATCTACAAAAGTTGAAGATATACTAGCAGGTGCAGGAGAATCATTTAGAAAAGGTTTTACAAGTAATATTACAGGTGTAGGAGATACAAAGGGTGAGGGCATAGCTAGTCCTATGCCTACTAAACCAGTTTCGTCTTCAGCGTATACAGAACCTGTTAAAATGGATGTTACCTTTGGAAGTAAACCACAGTATATATCAGATACTGGGGGTGATTTAACAAAATTTGTCAAACCAGTTGGAACAAGACCATCTGAAACTAAAGGTAGTATAAAAGCACAAGAAGATGCAGCTAATATTGCTAGACAACAAGAAATGGACAGAAGAAGAGACGAAGCTGAAGCTAACAGAGCAAAATCAAAAAGAGGAAGTTTTGATAGAGATTTTCAAAGAGACTCTAGTGGTAGAAGAAACTTTAATGTAGGTGGATCTGTAGGAAATTTAGCTAGTTTATTAAGAGCATCTCGTTTAGGATATAATCAAGGTGGTGCAGTACAATCAGGGTATTATGGATTTCAAGAAGGTGGACAAATCAATATGCAAGAGATGGGATTTGTAAACGGTAAAACTCCTGATCAAGTTACAGAAGCACAGACAGTTGCAGATACAGAACCTATGACTGTTGAAGAAGGTGACTTTGTAATTAATGCTGCCGCAGTAGAATTAGTAGGAGTAGAAAACCTTGTCGGATTAGTTACTGATGCTTTGAATAAAGCTTCTGATGAGGGTGTTCAAATTGTAGACATTCCTGTAGACGTTGAACCTCAGATGATGGTAGACGTGCTTGTCTCAGAAGGTGAATTTATCGTTCCTAGAGAACTTATACCATATATAGAAGGTGGTATAGAAACATTAGAAAGAATTAACAACGCAGGTAAACCAGAAGTTGAAAACAGAATAGAAGCAACAGAAATGATGCAACAAGATATGCAACAAGAGTTACCTGAAGAACAGATTCCGACACAACCACAACCTGCTATGCCAGCACTAAATACTGGTGGCATGGTAAAATTAAATTTTAATCGTGGTTTTGTCTAACAGTTTACGCTAGGCTACTTGCAATAACGCACCCCCTAGCAACCGAGCAGCCACCCATAAGCCATGTGGCACTGCTAAAACTAAGGAGAAAAATATGGCAAAAAAACAGAAAGGTCATCGAGCCAACAAACCAAATGATTCCTTTGGAACTATTAACAATGACAATCTTTACAAGAATAAATATCGTGAAGAGGTTGACAAAGATGATGATGAAGAAGAAGTAAAAGCTACAGAAGATACTGGCCCTGTTGAATCAGAAGAAACAACAGCTACCCAAGAACAATCAAGTGATAGTTTTGCTCAAAAGAAAACAGCAGAAGTTGATTACAAAAAAAGGTATGACGACTTAAAACGACACTATGATCAAAAAATAGAAGAGTTTAAAAAGGCTAGTGCAACCGTACCATCGCAGGAACAACCCATACAACCTACAGGAAATATGGAAGTATTCCGTAATAAATATCCAGATGTGTATGAAGCAGTAGAACAGTTATCATCCTCTAAAGCAGAAGATAAAATTGCTTCTCTTAAAGAAGAAATTGAAACCTTAAAAGGTAAAGAAAAAAATCTTCAAAAAGAAAAAGCATATGAAGAACTGCTACGGTTACAACCTAACTTTGAAACTTTAAAAACAGATGAAAAGTTTTTAGAATGGTTAGGACAACAACCAGAATCAATTTCAAATGGCATATATAACAACAACACAGATGCTCGATGGGCATCTAGGGTAGTTGATCTATATAAAGCAGACACTGGATCAAAACCTGCAAAGGTAAATAAAAACAGTGATGCAGCATCATCTGTTACGACTCCAACATCCAGAGATGTAAATACGAAGGGTGGTTCGGATAAAATTTGGAAGGCATCGGAAATCGAAAGAATGAAGTCTTGGGAATTTGAAAAATTTGAAAAAGAAATCGACAAGGCACGTTCCGAAGGTAGAATAGATCTTTCGTCATAAATTGTAACTTTTAACTAAGAAGAAGGAGAAGTCTTATGGCTTTTGATTCAGCTGCAGGTCACGGTAACCTGCCTAGTGGTAATTTTACACCATCTATCTTCAGTCAAAAAGTTCTCAAGTTTTTTCGCAGAGCATCGGTTGTGGAAGATATTACTAACACAGACTATGCTGGTGAAATCGAGAACTTTGGGGATACGGTTAATATTATCAAAGAACCGACAATTACAGTATCTGCTTACACAAGAGGTGCTGTGGTTAACACTCAAGACTTGGCAGACGACCAAATTACTATGGTTGTTGACCAAGCAAACGCATTTGCGTTTAAGATTGACGACATTGAAGAACGTCAGTCACACGTTAACTTTGAAGCATTGGCAACATCATCTGGTGCATACTCTCTCAAGAGAAAGTATGATGCGAATGTTTTAGATCTAATGGCAACTAACGCAGGTCTAACTGGCGAGTCAGGTGCTACTACAAAACAAATTTCAGGTATCGGAACATTAGGTTCTGCTCTTGATATTGGTGGTGCAACTACTCCGGGAGATACTGCTGTAAATACTATGCTTATAATGGCAAGTGCATTAGACGATCAATCTGTTCCAGAAGAAAACAGATGGTTTGTTGCACCACCATTATTCTATAAGCATCTATTCTCAGCAGGTGCAAAATTTGCCGAAGTTCAGGTAACAGGCGATCAGACATCACCATTAAGAAATGGTCTTGTGTCTCTCGGTAACATTGCAGGATTTTCATGCTACAAGACTACAGCATTAAATTCAACTGGTGGTACTGATGAGGTAACATTAACAGGTCTTGCTACTGATAGTTCTGAAAACGTCTTATTAGCTGGACATATGTCTTCAACTGCTACTGCATCTCATATTGCAAAGACTGAAGTAGTTCGATCAACAGAAAGTTTCTCTGACGTAGTTAGAGGACTTCACGTGTTTGGTCGAAAGGTACTTAGACCTGAAGCAATGTGTCGTGCCGTTGTTAGCTTAGATTAAGGGAGGATTAATATATGGCTACTTATGATAGAACCATCACTGGTGGTGGTACAGTAGGGCATCCGGGTAATTTACCTAGACCCTATATAATTACATCTCCTGTCTATGATGCAGTTGACAATACTTCACTAGCAGGTGATGACATCGTTAAGTTAATTGATTTACCTGCTGATAGCATGGTGATTGGTGGAACACTAGAAGTTCTTGAAGCTTCTGGTAACGCTAATGTTACTCTTGATGTGGGTACGTCAACTGACGTTGATGCTTTTGTTGACGGTGGAGCAAGTAACGCTGCTGCCGATATTCAGTTCAACTTAAAGGCTGCAGGTGGTAACATGGTTACTTCTGCTGATTCTGTTCAAGTAACAGTGCTTGATTCAGGATCTTCAGGAACAACTGCGTTACGTTTCAGAGTACATGCTGTAATTTGTGACGTATCAGTTAACCCTGTTGAATCTGCTACAGTTTCAACTGGAACTTAATTAGTATAAGGGGCAGGGCAACTTGCCCCTTTTCGTATGATTTGGATTCTTTTAGTTTTTTTATCTGGCACAGTCCAAGATAGTATTTATTTTGATAATTTAGATACGTGCTTAAAAATTGCAGAAAAAATTAGAGAACAAAATTGGAATCAGTCTTTAGCAGGAGACAAAATTTGGGTCAAAGCTTACTGTGTTCCTAAGAAAGTCGAATAATGGCAAGAAAACAAGATAAACAACCCCCACGCACAAAGAAGTATTACCGATCCACTAAGTCTGGTGCAGGTATGACAAAGGCAGGTGTTGCCAAATATAGACGAGATAATCCCGGTAGTAAATTAAAAACTGCAGTTACAGGAAAAGTAAAGAAAGGTAGTAAAGATGCAAAGCGTAGAAAATCATTCTGTGCTAGAAGTGCAGGACAGATGAAGAAGTTTCCTAAAGCAGCAAAAAATCCAAACAGTCGATTACGACAAGCTAGAAGACGATGGAGATGTTAAATGGCTAAAGCATTAGTTGGTGGACAAAAAAAACTAGATAAAAATAAAGACGGCAGGATCAGTGGTGCTGACTTTAAAATGATGAAAAAAGGTGGATCTGCTAAAAAGAAAAAGTCCACAAAGAAAAAAGGTGCAACACCTAAAAATAAAGCTTTATATGCAAGAGTAAAAGCCGAAGCAAAAAGAAAATTTAAAGTATACCCATCTGCATATGCAAATGCGTGGTTAGTGCGTACATATAAGAAAAGGGGTGGAACTTACGCATAATGGCTAAACCCAAAGGTGGACTAACAAAATGGTTCAAAGAAGATTGGCGAGATGTTAAAACTGGTAAAAAATGTGGTAGATCTGGTAAAGAAAAGAAATCTAGACCATATCCTGCATGTCGCCCTAAATCTGTAGCGAAAAGGATAAGCAAAGCAGAAGCACGTAAAAAGACAGGACCTAAAGCTGTAAAATGGTCTGTAACTGCTTCTGGAAGAAAACGCAAAAAGACAAGGAGAAAAGCGTAATGTGGATTCCAGTAATTACAGTTTTATGGGCATTAGGAGATAGTGCAACATGGGTAAACTTTCCAATGGTTAATTTTCCCTTTTCATCATCAGATAAATGCTATGAGTATGTAGCACACGCAAGAACAAAGATAACACAAGATCCTCAATATTTAAATGGATATAGTACCTGTGTCTACATAGGTAGTCCAACAGGAGAAAACACATAATGTTTCAAGCATTGTTAGGACCGATAAGCGAACTTGCAGGATCATTCATGCAAGGACAGATAGAGAAACAGAAAGCTAAAGCAACATTAGCACAAACCAAAGCTGCTGCAGAAGCAGAGATTATGAAGACTGCGGCAACCCACGATTCAAAGTGGGAAATAATAATGGCACAGGGTACTCAAAACTCGTGGAAAGATGAAGTGATTACAATCGTAGTGTTGATTCCAACAATTTTGGTCTTCATTCCCGGTATGGAAGATGTGGTTAAAAATGGATTTCAACGACTTAATGAGTTACCAGAGTGGTATACGTATCTTTTATTCTTGACAGTTTCTGCTGGATTAGGGATAAAAGGAATAGATAAATTTAAAAATATGAGGAGCAAATAATGGCTGGAATGAAGAAGACTAAAAAAATGGCTAAAGGTGGTATTAGTGCTGGCATAGCTAAATTTAAAGGCAAAAACGGTGCTAAAAAAATGCGTGGTGGTGGTGCAATGAAAGGCACTAAGAAAATGGCTAAAGGTGGTGCAATGAAAGGCACTAAGAAAATGGCTAGAGGTGGCAAGAGATAATTAGTGTCATATCTTATAAGTAACGTTCCACATTTTAATTGTTGGATACGTAAAGAGTTTACTTGCAATCACCAAAACTATCACGGTGAATTTTTACACGGAATAGTTATAGCAGTAAACACTATACCAGACAGGTCTTTAAGTTTTCAAGTTGTATTTACAGGATGCGAAGTAGACTTTGAAGAAGGACCTGAAGAAAATGTACATGGGGGAGCAATGTGGGCAAGGATGCCTATACAGGCTTTAGTAGCTGATATACCTTTAGATGAATGGCCCACACCCATGCAAGATCATTTAGCACAGCCTTGGGATTGCGAATCAAGACATCATAGTGTTATAACAATGGATAGAGTAAGTTCTAGTCCTTGGCTTTGCAAAATAGATAATGAATTTTATAAAGGCAAATATTTATTTACTGTAGATTATACAGATAGTGATATAGCCGATGATCCTGCACAACACAAACAAAGTCATGTGTTGTATCTTACAGATGCAGGAGAGTGGACAGGTAATTTTGTTGCATTACCAAATAATAGAGTTAGAGCAACAAGTCCTGCTTTATGGCGAACAGGTGAAGGTCCTCCAGACTTTGCACCTTCACAATGGACACACTCAGCCGAACAGCATGAAAGTTATTTAGATCCACACACTACATTTAATAATCTTTATCAGGAGAATGATTAATGGCTTGTGATGTTTGTGATGGCACTTGTAAATGTGGAGATGATGATTTAATTCCTGATAAAATGGCATATCAAGTAAATAAAAGGAGAATGGCTTGGGTTTTAATTATTCTTATGGGTATTACGACTATACTGACTTTAGCTTTCCCAGACAGGTTATCAGAAGCAGAGAGTATCCTCATGACACAATATATAAGTATGTGTGGCTTAGTAGGAGCATACTTTGGTTTTAGTGCAATTAGTGGGAGAAAATAATGGAAACATTTATAGATAGGCTACGTGTTGAGTTAGAAACTGATGAGGGTAGAGTAGAATCTATTTATCTTGATCATTTAAATTTACCCACGTTTGGAATTGGACATTTAATTAAAGATGATGATCCAGAATACGGACAACCTGTTGGAACACCAGTATCTCCACAAAGAGTTGTTGAATGTTTTGAACAAGACATACGTGTAACAATTATGGATTGCAAAAAAATATTTGATGATTGGGATGCCATGAAAGAAGAAGTAAAACTAATTATGGCAAATATGATGTATAATCTCGGATACCCAAGATTTTCCAAGTTTAGATTAATGATACAGGCTGTAAGAGATGGTGATCACATTGAAGCCGCAAAACAAATGAAACAAAGTAGATGGCACAAACAAGTAACAAACAGAGCCGACAGACTGATAAGCAGGATGAAAGGTGTAGATTTACAAAGTTAGAACTTATCAAACAACAGGACAGGGAGAGACATAAATTAGCGTTGTCTCAGTATTTTAAACCAAGAGACAAGAAATTTAAAGGATATAAACATGCTTGACCCAATTACCCTATCTGCTGCTGTCAGTGGGGCAACGGCTGCATATAATGGCATAAAGAAAGCTATTATGATGGGTCGTGAAATTGAAGATTTAGGATCACAACTATCTACGTGGATGTCTGCTGTAAGTGATGTAGACAATATTCACAAAAATGCAAACAGTCCTTCAACATTTGATAAGTTATTTAATGGTTCAATAGAACAAGTTGCAATAGAGTCGTATGCAAGTAAAAAGAAACTCCAAAAACAAAGGGAAGAACTTAAAAATTTTTTAATAGCTAACTACGGCTTACAAGCGTGGGATGATTTAATAAAAGAAGAAGGTCGTATTAGGCGAAGTAGAAGGGAAGCCGTATATGCTAGAGAGGAAAGAAACAGACAAATACGAGACTATACCATCATAGGCATCGCATCACTTATAGGATGTGGAGCAGTAGGATGGATGATATGGATAATAACTCTTTCCGTTTAGCTTTATTAGCGTTAGCTTTTCTTTTTTACATCTTGTTAGGTATAAGTGAAGCAAGAGGTAAAATGACAACTTGCAGATTAGCAAGTCAAATACTAGGAGATAAACAACGTGTGTGTGTATTTGTTGGAGCAAATAATACTCAATATAGAGAATACCTTCCATACGATGCTGGAGAGTGTCCAAGAGAGTATCAATGCCCTTATAGACCGAATGAAAAACCCTTTGATATAAAAAGTGTAATTAAGAGCATAAAAGACCAATTTAGAGATTAGTGTTGCATTTATGTGATGTAACATGTATACTAAAATATGAAACAGTTGTGCAAAGAAGCGTTTGAGTTTGCTATGAAAAAAGCAACTACCGAACAACAAAAAGAACAAGTTATAAAAAACTTTAAAGAAGTTTACAAATTAATTTATAAATTAGAGAAACAGAATGGCAAGCAGTTACTTAACTCTAGTAAATAATGTATTGCGAGATATAAATGAAGTAGAATTAACAAGTTCTACATTTGGAAATTCTAGGGGTATACAAACATCTGTGAAAGATTTTGTTAACAGAGGAATTACAGATATAATTAATTCTGAACTTAACTGGCCCTTTACAAGAGCAGGGGGTACACTTGATCTAGTATCTGGTAAACAGCTATATGCTCATGCTACTGTAGCATCATCTTTAAAATATCTTGATTATGACACTGTATTTTTAGAACCAAAAAATTACATTACTAATGGTGATTATGAAGTTTCAGGATCAGCATCCATAACAGGGTGGACAACTGTATCAGGTACACCTGCGGCCAGTTCTAAATTTGGCAATACACTCAAATTAACCAGTGCATCAGTTACACAAGAAATATCTGATCTTATTGTAGGTAAAACATATGAAGTTATAGTTAAACTTACAGGAGCAACTATAACAGCAACTATTGGAACATCATCTGGTGGTTCACAAACTAAATCACAAACAATTACAATAAGTAATGCAAATGAATCTTCTTACACACGCTTTACTTTTGATGCCACAGCAGTAACACATTATGTTACACTAGCAGAAGGTTCAGGATCTAATGCTTTTGTAGGATTTATAAGTCTTACGGAAAATGATGTAAATCCAAAAAGATTAAAGTATTTAACGTATGAAGAGTGGAACGATAATTTTAGAGAAAAAGATTCTACATCTTCTACAGATAAATTAGGTGTTCCAGAATATGTGTATACCAATTACAATGATGAAATAGGTTTTAGTCCAATACCTGATAGTGATAATTTATCAATTAATTTTGATTATTATATAACTCATACAGATTTATCATCATCAACAGATACATCAATAATACCTACTAGATTTGAACCAGTAATAATAGCACGTGCTAGGTACTATGCTTTTATGTTACGTTCTGATTTACAAAACGCACAGTTTGCAAACAAAGAATACGAAGATGGTGTTAAACGAATGAGAGTAGAATTGATTAACAGAAAAAATTACATGAGAGCAGTGTAAGTGCCAGATCTTTCTCAAACACAACCATTTGCATTTACTTGTGAGGGTGGACTTATGAAAAGTAGATCTACCTTTATAATGCAGCCCGGACAAGCATTAGAGTTGTTAAACTTTGAACCTGATATAAAAGGTGGGTACAGAAGAATAAACGGATTTAGAAAACACATAAATCATATTGTACCTCAAACCTCTGCTAGTTCAGAAAAAGTTTTAATGGTAGCTTTTTTTAACAACAACATATTAGCCGCACGTGGAGAAAAAATATTTAGTTCAGCATCAACTGAATTATCTTTAAAAATTTTACAGGCAACTGGTATGACAGGGTCTGGAACTATAACAGTTGACAGCACATCAGGATTTAGTTCTAGTGGCACATTACAGATTAACTCTGAAATATTTACATATACAGGCAAGACAAGCACAACGTTTACAGGGGTAACACGAGCAACAAGTTCAACATCTGCCGCAGCACATGCTGTAGATGATGCAGTATCTGAAAGTTGGACAGAAAGAGATACAGGTAGAACAAGTGCAAGTAAGTATAGTTTTGAACGCTTTAATTTTGATGGCAATGATAAAATAATTGTAACAGATGGCACAAATGATCCAACAGTGTTTAACACTTCTTTAGCGGCCACAGATGTTACAGAATCAAGTGTTGAAGGTGCAAAGTTTGTAACAGCGTTTAAAAGTCATATGTTTTATGCTGGCATGTCTAGCACACCACAAGAGTTAGTATTTAGTCAACCTTTTGACGAGGATGCTTTTAATAGTGGTAGTGGTGCAGGAAGTATAAAAGTTGATGATACTATCGTTGGACTTAAAGCTTTCCGTGATGATTTATTTGTATTTTGTGAAAATAGAATATTTAAATTAGCAGGAACTTCATCTAGTGATTTTGCAATAACACCTGTTACAAGAAATATTGGATGTGTAAATGGGGATACGATACAGGAATTTGCAGGTGATTTAATATTCTTAGGACCTGATGGATTACGTACAGTTGCAGGTACAGCAAGAATTGGTGACGTTGAACTTGGAACTATTAGTGCAAACGTACAGTCTATATTTGACGACAATCTCGTTGATTCTTCATTGTTTGAATCTGTAGTTATACCTGACAAAACACAATATAGAATATTCTTTTCTAAAACAGGCACATCTGAAGATAGCACAAAAGGTGTTATTTGTGTTATGAAAGGACAGAATTTTGAGTTTGCTGAATTAAAAGGTATAAAACCATCTGCAACAGATACATTTGTAGAAGCAGGTAATGTGTTAGTTTTACATGGTGGTTTTGATGGTTACATCCACAGACAAGAAAAAGGCAACGATTTTGATGGCACAAAAGTATCAGGTAGATATAGAAGTCCTGATCTGACCTTTGGTGATCCGGGCATCCGAAAACACATGCAACGTGTTATATTAAACTATGAACCAGAAGCTGCGATTAACGCAGACATGTTTGTAAGATACGACTATGAGGATAGAAACTCTGCAAGACCTGCGGCATATCCACTTGATTCTACAGATGTGGTTGCAATATATGGAACATCAGTGTATGGCACACCAACTTACGGTGGTGCATCACAACCATTGTTAAGACAACCAGTAGAAGGTTCAGGATTTGCAGTAGCACTACGAATAAACGACAACGCAACAACAGCACCATATTCACTGAAAGGATTTGGTCTAGAATATCAAGTAGGGGCAAGAAGATAAATGGGAGCAACGTATACACGACAGTCATCTTATACTGACGGTGACGTAATCACAGCAGCACATACCAATGATGAGTTTGACCAACTATTAGCAGCTTTTCAAGCAAGCAGTGGACACACACATGATGGTACTGCAAACGAAGGTGGTCCTATAACTAAGTTATTGGGCAACACACTAACCTTTGGTGCAGGAACTGCAGGAACAGATATAACAATAACATTTGATGGTGAGACATCAGATGGTGTTCTCAAATGGATGGAAGATGAAGATTACTTTGAGTTTTCTGATGATATACTTGTAGCATCTACAGAAAAACTACAGTTCCGTGACACAGCCATATATATTAATTCATCCACAGATGGACAGTTAGATTTAGTTGCAGATACAGAAATACAACTTGCAGCCACAACAGTTGACTTAAATGGTAATTTGGATGTATCAGGTTCATTAACACTAGGAGGTGTTACTTTAACTTCAACAGCCACTGAGTTAAATTTATTAGATGGTGTATCTGGGTTAGTACAAGCTGACTTTACAAAACTAGCTGCTGTTGATTCAACTGCTACAGAACTTAATATAGTTGATGGTGATACGTCTATAGGAACAACTGCTGTATCTGACGGACATGGTATTGTAATGAATCATGGTGGCACTATGGCACAAACTACAGTGCAAACTTTAGCTGCCTATCTTGACGATGAAATAACTGCAATGCCAAATCTTGTTACAACTGCTGCAACAACTGTTGGTGCATTAAATAGTGGTTCAATAACAAGTGGTTTTGGTTCTATTGATAATGGTTCGTCTGCTATAACAACCACAGGCACAATTACATATGGTAGTTTATCTGATGGTTCAATAACTATTACAGCATTTGTAGACGAAGATAATATGGCTTCTAACAGTGCTACTCTTGTACCTACACAGCAGTCTGTAAAAGCTTATGTTGACACACAATTAACTGCAGAAGATTTAGATGTAACCACTGACAGTGGCACTATTGATATTGATTTGGATAGTGAGACATTAACTATTGCAGGTGGTGAAGGTATAGATACATCAGCAACAGGAACTACTGTTACCATTGCAGGAGAAGATGCAACTACATCTAACAAAGGTGTAGCATCATTTAGTGATACATTCTTTTCTGTATCAAGTGGTGCAGTAAGTTTAGATGCCGCACAAACAGGAATTACCTCTGTAGTAAATTCAAGTTTAGAATTAGGTAGAGATGCAGATAATAGAATTAAATTTGGAACAGACAATCAAATTATCTTTGAAGTTGATGGTGGTGATAACGTAATATTTAAAACAAGTGGTGAGATAGAAGCTACTTCATTAGATATTAGTGGTGATGCAGATATTGATGGTACATTAGAAGCAGATGCCATAACAGTTAATGGTACAGCACTTAATACAGTTATTGCAGGAGTTACAGTTACAAATGCTACAACAGCAGCAGTAGCAACAACTGTAACAATTAGTGATAATGAAAACACAAACGAAGAAAATGCAGTTGTCTTTACGGCAGGTGGTGATGTAGATGGTGGTAATATAGGATTAGAGAGTGATGGTGATTTAACTTATAATCCTAGCACAGGAACTATATCAGCAACAATATTTAAAGGTAACATAGATGCCGTTGATGGTGACTTTGATGGTACGTTAGAAGCAGATGCCATAACATTAAATGGTAGTGCAATTACAACAACAGCAACATTATCAACAGGCATATCAAATGGTAATGTTTTTGTTGCAACAAGTGGTATAGCAGATAATGATTTTTTAAGAGTTGATGGTACAAGCATAGAAGGCAGAAGTGCTTCTGAAGTATTATCAGATATAGGTGCAACTACTGCATCAGCCGCAGCAGATGAAGCAACAGCGTTAGCNATAGCGTTAGGATAAGGAGAGAAACATGGCAAATACATTTAAAGTAATTACAAGGGATGTTGCTCCTGCAAGTGCAGGTAGTCCTGAAACACTTTATACTGTGCAATCAGGCAGTACAGTTATTGTTTTAGGTCTAACACTTGCAAACGTGCATACATCTCAGGTAACAGGCACAGTACAGTTAGTAAGTACAACGACACAAACATCCCAAACACAAAATACTACAGCACATATTGTAAAAGATATTCCTGTGCCTGTAGGAAGTTCTGTAGAGATTATGGCAGGAAATAAAATTGTGTTAAATGTAGGTGATATAATTAAAATAGATTGTTCTGTTGCAGATAAACTTTCAGTAACAATGAGTTATATGGAGATAACCTAATGCCGTATATAGGTAANGATGTTCCAACAGCNTATCAAAGTACAACAGCCGTACAAAGATTTAATGGTGATGGAAGTGATACAACATTTACATTGACAACAGCCGTAGGTTCTGTGCAAGATGTTCTTGTATCTGTAGATGGTGTGGTACAGGATACTGCAGCTTATACAATACCTGATGGTACAACTTTAACATTTACTGCTGCACCTTCAAGTGGTACAGGTAATATATTCGTNAACTACCTTGCACCTCAAGCATCAACAATAACACCTGCTGCTGAGAACAAAGGTAANTTTAAAGGTGGTGGNTTGTTTAGAACAAATGCTCAATCATTGACAGCAGATATAACAATACTNGCTACAGAAAATGCTAACGTAACAGGACCTTTTACTGTTGATAGTGGAGTAACACTTACAATAGAATCNGGTGGAACATTGGTGACTATATGAGTAGTTTATTTACAGATACAATTAGAAAAACTGGTGGAACAGCAGGAACAGATATTAAGGTAAATAATAGTTCTACCTATGTTGATGGTTCTAATAAAAGTCAAAACATGGTGGCTGCTTTGCCTAAATTTTGGCTTAACTTTTCAATGGCAGGAACAACAGCTAGAAGCGACTCACTAAATAGTAGTAGTATATCAGATGATGCCACAGGAGAGTTTACTTTCTCTTTTACTAATAATTTTAATTATGAAGGATATTGTGTTACTTATTGTATAGGTGGACACGATGATGGTGATGGACATTGGGATTATGATGGTGGAACTTTTGAACACTTAACAAGTTCTGTTGAAGTAAGAGCATTTACACAAACAACTGCTCCTGTATCTCCAAGAGATGCTGTAGGTAATAATTGGTTTATTATAGGAGACTTAGCATGAGTACAGTAAAGACTAACACTCTTACAGGCACAACCACAGCAGGTTCAATTTCCGTAACAGGTGAAGGTAATTCTACTACGACTAATCTGCAACAGGGTTTAAC
>FUFK010039870.1_pt1 | contig 35786 bp, 56 predicted proteins | sample 1021851 | NCBI WGS metagenome assembly FUFK01 (sample SAMEA51879418, study PRJEB19060) | metagenome | reverse complement strand
CTGCTGCCAACACAAGTTTCTTTGCCATACTACTAGGTTCAGATAATGGCGGAACGGTGACACCGACTGATGCGTCTGTTACAGCTAGTAAACTAGCCATAGCAGGTGGCGAAGTAAAATTAGACGCAGACGGAGACACTTCTATAACTGCAGATACAGACGACCAGATAGATTTTAAAGCAGGTGGGACAGATATTATGTCATTAACTGCAACGACTGCACAAATTAATGATGCCTTAACAGTTACTGTTGATGATAATAGTGATACTTTAATTGTTCAGTCTACAGATGCTGACGCTAGTGCTGGGCCAAATCTTATATTAGATAGAGCATCAGGTAGTCCTGCTGATAGTGATTTAATAGGTAGAATTTCTTATAGAATGAGAAATGATGCAGGGGAGGCTATTGATTTAATAAAAACTTCTTGTTTTATTACTGATGCTTCTGACGGTGCAGAAGATACTCAATTTGAAATAGACCAAAGAATAGATGGCACATTTAGAAATTTTCTTACAATGGCCCCTAGTGCTGTTATCTTTAATGAGGACGGACAAAATATAGACTTTCGTGTGGAAGGAGATAATTTTACAAGTCTACTTCATGTAAATGCTGGAGATGATTCTGTATATATTAACAATACAATAGGAGCTGCTTACGCACATGATAGTTATAATGAAAGGTTTGGAGTCACAAACGCAAACAATGTTTATAATATGCATTTAGAAACCACTCACGCATCTTTTAACACATATCAAATAAGAGGAGACACTACAAGAGCAGCAGATTCTAATTTTGGCCATGTGATTTACTCTACAGGTAACAGAGCTGATAATCAATTTAGAGTTATGGGTGATGGCTCTGTTCATTCAGATGGCTCTAATAATTTAGGGTCAGGTGCTGACTATGCCGAGTTTTTTGAGTGGAAAGATGGTAATGCATCTGATGAAGATAGACGAGGCTATTCTGTTGTGCTTGATGGTAATCAAATTGTAAAAGCAACAGATAGTGATGATGCTTCTAAAATTATAGGTGTAATATCAGGAATGCCAGGAGTTGTCGGAGACACTCACTGGGACAGATGGCATAATAAATATTTAAGAGATGATTATGGTAGTTACATTTTTGAAGACTACACTCAAACAGAATGGAAGAATGATATTGGAAATGTAGAATCTTACCAAACAGATTTAATTCCTGATGATGTGACTGTTCCTGATGACGCAGTGGTTACATCAAAAGATGAAAACGGTAATAATTTACAAAGAAGAAAATTAAACCCTAGTTTTGATGCAAGTAAAACTTATGTCCCAAGAGAGGACAGAAAAGAATGGGGAATTGTTGGATTAGTTGGTAAACTAAGATTACGCAAAGGACAGCCAACAGGAACAAATTGGATTAAAATGAGAGACATTTCAGACACAGTAGAGGAATGGTTAGTAAGATGAGCACAGAGCAAGAAAACAAAGAAGCTATTATTCGTATTGAAGGTGACTTAAAATTAATTCATCAAAAAATAGATACAATAAAAGATAATCATCTTGAACATATGGCTGAAGATATTGACCGACTATCTAAGTTTATTTGGGTAGTAGGTGGCACAGTGTTTGCTCAAATGTGTTATCTTATAGTTAGAAGTTTAATGTAATATGGCAAAAAAGTGGAAATCATATACTGAACATCAAAGAGTGCATAAAGGAACATCTATAGGCAGGAATCCTATTAAAAGCACAATGAATAAAAAAAAGAAAGCAAGTTTTAAAAAGTATAGGGGTCAAGGAAAGAGAAGATAAGTATGGCAAGTTTTAAAAATATACCAGAAAAGTCAAGACCAAGAGAGCAAGTAGGCCAAAAAGCTATTGATGACTATCTTAGTGAACAGGTTGCTGACCCTAAGATAGCAGCAGATGCTAAACAAACATTTACTGAACAAACTGTTCAAGCTGATGAGTTAATGACAACTCCTACACAAGCTGGAGTTACTTCTGCAGGTCAAAGAACAGTAAGTGGTCCTAGTGCTATTCAAGCTCAAACTGGAACTACTACAGCTACAGGTGCTCCAAGTGCTTTAGCTCAAAGAACAATGACTGCTGCTACGGTTGGAACTCCAACTGCTGCTACAGCTGCAACTCAAACTGGATTAGGTGCTGCTACTCAAGTAACAGGACAAACTAGAGGAACTGTAACTGGTGCTGCTACAGCTGCTACAGCTAACCCTGTATCTCAAGCTATTGCTCAAGCTGCTGAAGGTAATGTTAATCAACAAGCTTTAGCTGCTGCTGTTACTGGACAAAGTGCAACTGTTTCTGCTCAAACTGCAACTCTTCCTAGTAATATTCAAGCTGCTGTCACAAGCAACCCTGCTTCTGTTACTGCGGCAACTGTAAATAATCCGTCTGCTGTTAACGCACAAATAGCTTCAATACCTGCAGATACTCTTGTATCAGGTCAAATGGAAAAACTATTAACTGGTATTGAAACTGGAACTATACCTGTATGGGCAAGAGCAGCAGTAGAGGCTGTAGATGCTAACTTAGCTTCAAGAGGAATGAGTCGTTCTTCTATTGGTAGAGATTCTTTAGTTAATGCTATTATACAAAGTGCTATTCCTATTGCTCAAGCTAATGCTACACAGCTACAACAAGCTGCCATGGCTAATCTTAGTAATCAACAACAAGCAGAAGTTCTTACTAAACAACAACAGTTTCAAGCACAATTAACTGGTGCTCAGTTCCAACAACAAGCTGCGATGCAGACTGGACAGAACACACAACAGTTATTAATGGCTAATCTTAACAATCAACAACAAGCTATTTTAGCTAGTGCTCAACAACAACAAGCAGTAAGATTACAAAACCTTGCAAACAATCAACAAGGTGCTGTAACAAACGCACAACTTCAACAACAAATGGAGTTGGCAGGAATGAGCAATCAACAATCTGTTGCTCTTGCTAATGCACAAACTATAGCAGGTCTTGATGTTCTTAATTTAAATAATAGACAACAAGCTGTTATATCTAACTCTAATTTATTTAGAACTTTTGGTTTACAAAATTTAAATAACTCTCAACAAGCTGTTATGCAAAATGCAGCTAATCTTGCAGCTCTTGATATGGCTGAGTTAAATAATAGACAACAAGCTCAAGTATTAAATGCACAATCATTTTTAAATCTTGATATGACTAACTTAAGTAATAATCAACAAGCTGCTATACTTACTGCACAACAAAGACAACAAGCTATGTTATCTGACCAAGCTGCTAATAACGCATCTAGACAATTTAATGCTACTAGCCAATCACAAACTGACCAGTTCATGGCCAATCTTGCAGCTAATATTGCTCAACAAAACTCTGCTCGTGCTGATGCTATGTCACAGTTTAATGCTACTCAAAAAAATCAAGTAGCACAAGTTAACGCTGGTAATCAACTTGAAGCAGAAAGACTCGAAGAACAACTTAATACACAGATAGACCAATATAATGCTAACTTAGCTTTTCAAAAAGACCAGTTTAATGTTCAAAATGCAATGGCTATAGAACAATCAAATGTTCAATGGAGAAGACAAACAAACACTGCTAATAACGCAGGTATAAATGCAGTCAATCAAGCTAATGCAATGAATGCTTTTAATTTAAGTAATCAAGGTTTATCTTTTTTATGGCAAGAAATGAGAGATGCTGCTAAATGGGAATATGAAGCATCTGAAAATGACCAAGATAGAGATGCTAAAATTACTATTGCAGCTCTTGGTAATGAAGCATCAGAAGATGCAACTAAGTATGCAAATATTAAAGCACTTGCTACTTGGGCAAAAGATATATGGGCTTAAATGAATGATGTAGAAGCAGCAGTTAATTTAATATTAAATGCTAAAGTTTACAAAGATATATTTAAAGGTGATGTAGAACATGCATTACAACAAGTTTTACCACCAATAAAACTTAATCAATATAGAGTTTTTAGAAGAGGTGATAAACCTTTTGCTTATACTAGTTGGGCTTTTATGAATACAGAGTCAGCTGATAAGTTTAAAAAAACTGGTATGGTAGAAGATGAAAGTTGGTGGAATAATGGTAAACATATATGGCATATGGATACTATATGTAATGAAGGTAATATACTTACATTACACAGATGGACTCAAAGAAATCTTGCTGAAAAAGTAGGAGATAAAAAGAAAATAAATTGGATAAGACTAGGGCAAGACAAGTTTGGTCAACCAAAAGTTAAAAAAATAGGATACGCATTTACAAAAGGAGAATATAATTATGGGTAGTTTCGTAAAATCCGTAAAGAAAAAAGTTAAAAAAGTCGTAAAGAAAGTTAAAAAGGTCGTTAAGAAAAGTCCTATAGCTAAAGTTGTTAAGAAAGTAGCTAAAGGAATAAAAAAACTTGGCGGTAAAGTATGGGATGGAATAAAAAAAGTAGGTGGTAAAGCCTTACGAGCTTTTTCTAAATTTAGTCAAAAGATAGGACCAGTGGGAATGATTGCTTTATCGTTTGCTATGCCTTATCTGTCGGCAGGATTTAGTGCTGGTTGGAATGCTATGGGAGGCTGGTTAGGAGCAGGTGCTCAATCAAGTAATGTATTCTTAAACACTATGTCTCAAATTGGACATACTGCTTGGAAAGCTATTGATTACAGTGCAGCTTTTGTAAAAGGAACTTATCAAGGTATTACTCAAACTCTTGGTAAAACATTTAAATCTTTCGGACAAGGAAACATAAAAGAAGGTTTTAGTAATCTATGGGGTGGTACTAAAGATGTAGTTTCTGGAAGAGCTGGGATGGGAACAGAAAGACTTATAACAGAATCAGTTAAAGATGCAGCTCTTGGAATAGATACAGAAATAATAAAAGGAACTGGAGAATTTACTAAAGCTGGTGGTATTACTGGAGGACAAGCTAGTGGTGTAGTTCAAACTGGTGGTGTAGGTGCAGCTAAAGCTAATGTATTAAATCAACAGTCTTATGCTCACATACAAAATGCAATGGCAAATACTCAATCTTTATATAGTCCAGACATGCAAAAGTATGTAAATACTCTACAAAATCAATATGGTGTTGACGCTTACACTGCTCACAATCACGCAATGAGTCATGGTGGTGTTGAAGCTATGGGTGGACCTGGAGGTCAATATGGTTCTATTGATTTAGATTTTGCTAAGTCTTCAGACTTTACACAATTAAAACCTAACTCTGCTTTTGAGTACACAGGTGGAGCTTCAGAAGCTGCATTTAAAGATAAAGGTTTAAACTATGTTGGTGTAAAAGATGGAGCATTTAAAGTAAAAGGTGACACTTATCATTATGGAGAGTCAGGAAGTGGAACAAGTTTACTAAATAAAGGTAAAAATGCAGCAGGTGCTTATCTTTCTAGTTTAGCTGGTGATGATGGTGGTCCTGGTTATGTAGCTTATGGTAGTGGAGCTGATACATCTTTAAATCCTTTTGGAACTAGATATGATGGAACTAATGTTGCTCACGCAGGTGGTGGACAGTTCTTAACTGAGGAGCAAAAAAGATACTTCCAAGGGCAAGATTTAAATATACAAGGAGCTTAAATGTCTAAAAAGAAAGACTCTAGATTAGCGAAAGCTGGAGTATCTGGTTATAACAAACCGAAAAGAACTCCTAATCATCCTAAGAAGTCTCATATTGTTGTAGCAAAAGAAGGTGATAAAATAAAAACTATCCGCTTTGGACAACAAGGTAAAAAAGTTGGCACACTAAAAGGCACAGCAGGTGCTCCTAAAAAAGGTGAGTCAGCTAGAATGAAAGCTAAACGTAGGTCTTTTAAAGCCAGACATGCTAAAAATATTAAAAAAGGTAAAATGTCTGCAGCTTACTGGGCTGATAAAGTAAAATGGTAGTTATGTGTAAACATTGTGAACATAGTTGTCATTGTGGTAATAGTGGTCAGTGCCCTATTGAAGACTGTAACTGTATAAATTGTGAGTGTAAAGAATAATGAAGATAAGTGAAAATACGGCAGTAAGTATGCCGATGAGAAATTTAATTTCTATAATTGGTGCTGTTGCAGTTGGTTGTTGGTTTGGATTCGGAGTGATTGAAAGATTAAATGTTATTGAAACTGAAATACAATTAATGCAAGCTGATTTAGAAAAGAATACAGAGTTTAGAATTAAATGGCCTAGAGGTGAGTTAGGTTCATTACCAGCCGATTCTGAGCAATTTATGTTGATTGAATATATCGGCACTCAAATAGAAGCTATTGAAGAAGACCTAAAAGATTTACCAAAAGATAGGTCTCAAGATTTAACTATTAATTTTTTTGAAGATAGAATTTTAAAACTAGAAGATTCAGTTGAAGATTTAAAAGATAAGGTAAGACAGAATGGAAGTCATTAAAGTAGTATTTGCTATTCTTATGATACAAAACGGTTCTGTTATTGAGTATGTTCCTACTCAAGGAATGACTGATTGTTTAAAACAAAAACGTGTTATTACTAGAAACATAGGAAAAAACCAAGAAGGTATGGTTATGCAATGTAAAGAAGTAAAAGCAGAATTGTACGAAGATATGGGAAGATTAAAGATTAAAAAAATATATGATTAAAAATCCTGTGGCTAAAGAATTAAGAACACCTAAATATAAATCTCAAGTTATAAAAAATAAAAAGAAAGACTTAGAAAAACATAGGCAATCTTCTCAAGAAAAACTAGCAGAGTATTGGAGGTTAATTTAATGGCTGCAAAAAAATCTAAAAGTAGAGTAAACGAAGCAGGTAACTATACAAAGCCTGGTTTAAGAAAAAGAATATTTGCCAGAATAAAAGCAGGTAGTAAAGGTGGCAGACCAGGACAATGGTCAGCTCGTAAAGCACAAATGTTAGCAAAAGCTTATAAGAAAGCAGGAGGAGGATATCGTGGTTAAACAAATACCAGAAGGTCCAAAAGGTGAAGGACTAAGAAAATTAAAAGCAGAAGCCCCAGAAGTTGTAGCTAGAATGGGTTACAATAAAGGTGGAGCTGTTATTAATAAACCAAAAAAACCTTTGAAAGAAATTAAGTAATGCCTCACTATACTAAAAGATTAGACAAAGTTGTTAAAGCTTTAAAGAAAGCTTCAAAAGCTCATGCTCGTCAAGCAGATATATTACTTAACATTTTAGAAGACCAGAAAACAGATTATGTCAAAACGAAAAAGAGACCCAAAAGTAGGAACAGGAAAAAAACCAAAGGGTAGTGGTCGTCGTTTATATACTGACGAAAACCCCAAGGATACTGTTAGAATAAAATATGCAACACCTGCGGACGCTAGAGCTACTGTCGCAAAAGTTAAACGAATTAATAAACCATATGCTCGTAAGATACAGATACTTACGGTCATGGAACAAAGAAGTAAGTTTGGAGGCAAACCAGAACAAGCAAGGATTGCAAAAAAAGCAAAAGAAAGTTTAAAGAAGAAACACGATGGCACTAAAAAAAAGTCAAAGAAGTCTTAAGTCTTGGACTAAGCAGAAGTGGCGAACTAAGTCAGGTAAAAAATCTTCTGAAACAGGAGAAAGATACCTACCATCTGCTGCTATCAAGGCTTTAACACCTGCAGAATATGCAGCAACATCACGAGCTAAACGCAAGGGAACTCGAAAGGGGAAACAACATGTTAAGCAGCCAAAAAGAATCGCAGCCAAAACCAGAAGATACAGACGAACAACTTGAATTTAAATTTGAAAAGATAAAAAGAAAGAAAGAAAAAGAAAGAAAAAGAAAACTTAACTTACCAGATAACCCACTAGATGAACTACTAAAGGATAAAAAATAATGGAAGAAGAAATAATGAACATGCAACGACAACAAGAAGAGCAGCAAAATAATCCTGCAGCTCAACCAGAAGGTATGTTGTTTACAGGCGGTGGAGACATGGCAATGGATGACCCATTCAACTCTCCTACTCCAGGAGAAAGTTTAACTAAAAATCCAGAAGAAAAATTTGCTTGGGAACAACCTTCAGAATACACTGAAGTTAGACCTTTTATGGAAGATTTATTTTTACAGCTTACAGAAGATAAAGATAGATATGTTAAATTATTAGTTACTTTCATGCAAAAAATTTCTATAGCAGATACAACTCAAATGATATTATATACTTCATGGAGAGCTGGTAAAATTAATACTGATTTAATGTTGTTGTTAATAGAACCAGTAATGTACTTACTTATTGCTATGGCTGAACAAGCAGAAATAGAACCAGTAATTTATGATGAAGAAGATGTAGATGAGCCGTCACAAGAAGATGCTGATTTATATGTTGAAGAATCTCAAAAGATAGCTGAAATGAAACCAGAAAAAATTAGAAAATCTAGTGTTGAACCATCTTTACTTGCTAGAGTAGAAGATTTACCAACAGCAAAAGAAGTGGGCATTAATGATAACGCACAAGAAGAAGAGGTAGAATAATGGGACTTGATTTATTAAAATTAGCTGGAGAGTTTGCAAGAGCAGACCAACAATCTAAAAAAGAAAGAATACAAGAAGCTGGTCAAGACATTAATGAAAAACATGCTTTGTATTTAGAAAGAGCTTCTAATGAATATAACTACGCTAAAGACAAATACAACACTGCTTATACTCGTTGGGATTCAACTAATAGAAATTTAAGAGCTTTAGGTTCTGATGCTAGTAAAGATGATATTGCTAGAGCTTTATTAAAATCAGAAATAGGAGCAGTTGAGTTTGCTAAACTTGACGAAGATGACAGAAATGCTCTTGTTAAAGATTACTACGGAAATATTGAAGCTTATGATAATGCTAATCAATTAGTAGATTTAAATGATGAAGGTGCTGTTAAGTATAAAGTTAGTGAATCTTATAATCCTGCTCCTAAACTTCCTAGTATGTCTGATTACTACGATGCAAGTAAATTTGATAAGTACGAAGAAGATATTAAAAATAATGTAAAAGGCGAATGGACAGATTTTATTAATAAACTTAGAGGTAAAGAAGTTACTAGTGCAGATAATATAGTAGCTCAACTACAAGCAGATATAGATAAAGGATACGAATCTACAAAAGAAGAAGCTAAACAACTAGGTTTAATAGATAACAAACCTTATGAATTTAATGTTAGAGATACTAAAGCTTCTTTAATAGAATCGTTTGATATTTCACTAGATAGTGATATTACAGATATGCCACAATATAAAGATTTTGTTAAGTCTTTTAGTGGGGCAAATGTAGCCGCTACTAACGATGTTAAACTATATGACAGAATAGCAAAACAAGTATTAAATGAAGAATTAGTTAAAGGAATGTTTACAATACAAGACAACACTGCAAAAATTGAAGGAGCAGGTACTTACACTGTAGAAACTATCCAACAACTTATAAAAGATGCTTATGTTAGAGAAACAAATACAGTAAAAGCTATACAAGTAAATCAAGACGGAAAAAGACAAGACCCAGTTGCTGAAGCTCAGAGTTATATAAGAAGTAACTTTAATAGTTCAAATATTCAAAAGCAAGTAGCACAAGAACTTCGATTAAGATTACTAAATGTTGAAGATGGTAGAGGAAAACTTGTTTTTGGTAGTGATTCAAAACCTTACTTTATAGACCCTGCTAGAGTTCCTACTCAATTAATAGGTATGGCAGCTGAAAAAGTTGGTGGTATTGGAAACTTTAAAAAAGAATTAAGTAAAAGAATAACTGAAGTATACGGAAAAGATGAAAAATTCTTTGAATCTGGAGACTTTGTAGCACAAAAAGCTGCTATGGATGCAGAGGTTGAATCGTATATTGCTGAATTACTTTCTGAAGAAGCTCCTGCCGAGACAGCTACTGCAGATAATGCAGCTAGTGTAGTATCGTTATCTGATAATCAACAAGAAATAATTGTTGCTCAAAATATAACAAGTCCTGGTGGAGACATAGTACCATCAGGTAAATATTCTGTTTCTGATTTAAAAGGTTTACAAGAACAAGGAGTTGTATTACCTGATTCAATTTTAAATTTAATAAATCCTGGTGTATCAGAAGATGTTCAAGAAAAAGAAGTTAAAGAAATTAAACCTGTAGAAACTCAAGTAGAAGAATTATTTACTACTGATATTACTAAAGATAATTATTTAGATTTTTCACCACCTAAAAAAATAAATATAGGAAACACTAAAAAGTTAAATCAAGAGTTTATAGATTGGTCTAACTCTGATGGTGCACAAAGTTGGATAGACTTTATTCAAGGTTATGAAAAACCTGAAGAAACTACAGGTGAAAATGTATTTTTTTATAATAGAAAAATAAAACCTTTACAGAAAAAACTAGAAACAATTATTGAAAAAAGAAATCAAGTATTAGGACAACAATAATGGTTAGTCAAGTAGGCTCAGTTTTTGAAGCTATTAAGAAACCTTTAGAAGATAAACCTTCTAATCCTTTTGAAGCTATTAAGAAACCTTTAGAAGATAATCCTTTTGAAGCTATTAAGAAACCTTTAGAAGATAAACCTTCTAATCCTTTTGAAGCTATTAAGAAACCTTTACAAGATGAGCCAACAGAAGTTCAAAAAGCTAAATATGGTTTTGATAAAGAGCCGTGGATAGGTGGTAGTGTTTGGAGATTAATACAAGCAACTACTGGTATGGGAGTAGAGGGTGATACTTTCGCAGAGCGTAGAGAAAATGCCTGGAATAGACACATGGAAGAAGTGTATGAAAAACATCCATGGGCTAAAGATGGTAAGTATGATATGGATGCTGCTGTTATAGGTGGTGAAGTTTCTTCTATTATGGCTGACCCATTACTATGGATACCTTGGATTGGTTGGGGTGGTAAAGTTTACAAGACTGGACAGGTAGGAAGTAAAGCTTATCAAGCTGCAACTACTGCAGGAAAGGTAGGAGCAAGAGCAAAACAAGCTGCAGCTGTCGGAGCTTTTAGTGGTACTATAGGTGGTGCTGACATGGCTATTAGATTACTTGATAAAGATGGTCGTATTGACCCTGCTACTTGGACAACAGCTACTGGAATAGCTACAGTTTTTGGTGCAGGTTTACCTGTAGCTGGAGCTGTTAGTAAAAAAGGATTAGAAAAAGTATTACCAAGATATTTTAGTAATGAAAGTGCAGCTAGAGAAGCATTAAAAGAATCTATAGAATCTATATCTAAAAGAAATGCAAAAGCTGGTATTGACGCAGAGGGTTTAAAAGAAATAGCTACTAATCCTGTACTTGCTGGAGCTAGAAACTTATATCAAACTCATCATCAAAGATTAAATGTAGTAAAAGAGTTAGATAATTTTAGAGTAGATGTAGGTGAGTTACAAAAAGTAAATCAAAAATTAGAAAGTCAAAAAATAAAAGATTTATTTGTAGGAAAAAGAGCTAAACAAATAAGAAAAAACAGAGCGACTTATCTTAGTGAAAAAGCAAAATTTGAAGAAATATTACAATCAAATAAAAGATTTGAAGAACTTACAGATATTAAACTTCAATCAGATAAAGATATAGTAGATAAACTAGCTGCTAAAACTAGACAAGCATGGGATGATGCCACTTATTCTGGTGGTGAATTATTAGCAAACATTCAAGAAGAAATATATAAAAAGGGTGGGGCTGCTGCGTTAACAGATAGAGTTTTAAAATCTGTTGCGGCTAGTGTAACCTATCCAGCATTCTTTGGTTTAACTGGTGGTGTTATGGGTGCTATATCTAGTGATGATGATGCTACTGTGACAAAATGGGCTTACGGTGGAGCAGCTATAGGACTTGCATATCGTTTTGGATTACAAAGAAAAATACTTCCTAAAAAAGTTAGTGATGATGTATTTGGTTATCAGTTTAGAAATTGGCTAAACTTTGGTCTTAGAAGAACTAAAATATTTTTAGGTATGACTTTAGGTACAAAATTAGAAGCAAGAGGACCTGTATTAGAAAAATTTTCTAGAGATATGTTTAGAAGTTTTAAAGGTTCTGATATTAATAGTGTTGAAGCTGCTTTTGAAAATCAAACAATAAGATATAGAAACGAAGTTAGTAATAAAGTATTTAATATGGGTGGTATGAATGACCCTGATGTTCAAGAAATTGCTAAAGCTATAAGTAATGGTGCAAAGTTAAAAGATAATATTTATTTTAAAGATGGTAGAGTTGTTAAACTAAGTCAAATAAAATCTGAAAACAGAGATACATTTAGATTAGCTTTAAATATTTCTAAAGGAGCTGATGATGTATTTAGACAAATATATGATGATGCGAAGAATGTTGGTTTTGTTTTACCTACAAGATTAAAAAAATATTTTAGAAGAGTATACGATTTAAATTATATATCTCAAAATGAAGACCAGTTTATAGATGATGTAGCTAAAGCTATTTCAGCACAAGCTAAACGAGATGGAAAAACAATATCAAATCCTAAAAAGTCTGCAAGAAATATTTTTACTGCGATAACTAAAAATGAATTTGGTGAAATAGTAACTCCTAATAGAGGCACAGGAAGAATAGCAGCAGGAAAATTAAGATTACCTTTAAGTGAAAGTTTAGCTTATGAAAGAAAACTAGTGGGTGATTATGATTTAATAGATGGTCCTTTATCTAAATATTTTGTTAACGATATATCAGCAGTTATAAATGATACTGTACAAAAATCTTATAAATCAATAGAATTTGCTAGAGTATATGGAACAAAAGGACAAAGATTAAAGTTTGTTCTTGACGATTTAGAACAACAATATAAGAATTCTGGCTTTAGTAAAGTCATGGAAAGAGATAAATTATCTGCTCCTCATAGAGATGATTTAAAAAATATGGCGTATGCTATCAATGCTTTCTTTGGTAGACACGGAACAGTATATGGTAAACAACAACAAACTACTGCTGCTTGGATATCTGCTCTAACTAACATGAGATTAATGGGTACTGTTTCTCTTGCAAACCTTGGTGATATACTTCAAACTTTCCAAAACAGTAATAGTTTTAAAGGTTGGGTTCAAGGAACTTACTCTTCATTCAGAACTCCTAAACTACCATTTACAAAAACTAGAGTATATGATGTTGAGAACATGACTCCAGCAGATTTACTTTACATACATCAAGACAACTTAGTTAAAAAAGCTTTGCAAAGAACTGGTGCTGGTGCTTTTGGACCTGAACAAGGAGTCACTCCACAAGCTATGGAATGGGCAAGATTAAGTAATGAAAAGTTTTTTAAACTTGTAGGTCTTGAAGATGTAACTTTGTTTGCTAGAAAGTATGCTTTTAATGTTGGAGCTGCTGATGGTTTAAATATTGCTAGACAATTAGCTAATACTTTAAGAGGAAGCGGTAAAAGTTTTGGACAGTTAATAGATGAAAATAGTTTTAGAGGTAAAAGATTTAGAGATTTAATTAATACTGGACATAAGTATAATTTATTTAATGTTGAAAAAGGTTTACCTACTAACCTTACTGAAGTATTAAAGTTTGGTTCTTTTAAAAGTTATAAAGAAGCAATGAAAGATAAAGTTGGTGTTCAGTATATGATAAGAGCAGGTCAAACTGCTATGAACAGAGACGCTATTATTCCAAGTGTAGGTAATAGAATGTTATTTACTCAAAGTAAAAATCCTTGGGTTAAATTATTAGGACAGTTTAGTTCTTGGGCACAAGCCAAATCAGCACAAACTAATGCACTACTACAAAGAATAGAAGAGGGAGATGCAAAACTAGCTTTTAAAATGTTATCGGTAATACCTATATACGCAGCTGTTCATCAACTTAGACAATATATAAAACATGGATTTAGACCAGAAGATACTGAAGGAGTTGACCCATTACTAGATGGTTGGGCATTGACAGGTAATAATGGTTGGTTACTTAACACTACTTCTTCTTATTTAAAGTATAATAAAAATAGACCATTAGGAATCTTTCCAGGTTATGAAACTATAGTAGCTCCTCTTGATTTTGGTTTTGATGTCATGGATACTAAAACTAGTTTAAATACAGACTTGTTACAATTTTTTGATAACATAGCACCTACTCCAGAGTTTAGAGGAATACTTGCAACCATAGCACCAGACTACGCAGGTTGGATGGATTATAAACAATACATGGCAAAGAATAGAGCTAATAAAGATTTAGAAACCAAAAGTATATTTAATGTTAAAGACTTTAGTTTAACAGGAACAGGAATGGGAATAAGATAATATGAGTGGATACAAAGATTATTTATCTAATGAAATGAAGGGAGACATGGAAACTCCTATGAAACCTAAAAGAACAAGACTTTCTCAGTTTAGACACGGGGGATATCATAGTTCTATGGATGAGTTTTTTACTGCTGGTAAGAAATCTTATGGAATAAGAAATGTAGATGTATCTCAATTAGGAAAATATGGAAGTCCAGGAAGAGGTGGTAATCCTAGATTTTCTATGGCAGAATTTTTTGGTAAAAATTTTCTGAGTAATGGTGGTGAAGTTACCACATATAACAATCCTGGTAATTTAGAAAAAGGTCAAGGATATGCAGGTGAAACTGGGAAGACTTATGCTAATGACAGAGAAAGACCTTTTGTAGTCTTTGATAGTCCAGAGATGGGTGTTCGTGCTTTAGCTATGGATTTACAAACTAAAATAAAAAGACATGAGGGAGATATAAATAAAATTATAGCACAGTACGCACCAGATAACGAAAATGACACTAAAAAATATCAAGAGTTTGTAAAACAAAAATTAAAAAAAGATAAAGTAACTGATAAAGATTTAAAATTTTTAGTTCAAGCTATAATAGAAAAAGAAAATAAACCAGAGGTTGCTTCGTACTATCTTGAAAATCCTGATGTAATAACAAAAGGATTAGCTATGTCATATTTTCAATTACCATCAGGAACTTCTTTTGAACAAGCAGTAAATGAAATATCTGCAAAAGAAGCTACATTAAAAAAAGTATTAAAAAATAGAAAACCATTCCAGTATGGTGGCGGTGCTGACGCAGGAGCTGGTAGTGGTTTTGGTGGTGGTAGTAGTAGTAGTGGTGGTAATACAGGTGGCAACAAAGGTAATAATAAAGGTGATAGAAGAGGTGTTAGAAGTCTGAGAGACAGTGGTATGGTACAAGGCTCAACTGGATATGGCCCAGCAGGTGCAGGTGGACAAGCATTAGGGCCTAGTGGTAATCAAGGTGGTAATCAAGGTAATCAACAAGATACGACAGAAGATACCACAACCACTCTTAATTCTCCTTCATTTAGTCCAACATATGATTATAATCCACCTAAAAAAGATAGTTTATTAGATGATTTTGTAGATACTTATAGAGACCTTACAACTTTTAATACCCCTTTAGGAGTACTTTCAATAGAACCTAAAGGTTTAACATCAGTAGAGGCAACACTTAGTTTTAAAAAGGGCGGTCTGTTAGATAGAAGCTCTAAAAAATAATTGACAAATTACTATTTTTATGGTATAATAAATATTTGGAGTGGCTATAGGTAGCACTCTAGATGACAACAAAAACAACAATAACTTGCTTAATGAAAGGAGTTAATTATGAACCTACCTACAAATAGAAGAGGTCTCGTATTCAACGCAGACCCATTTAAAAACTTAACAGTTGGATTCGATTCATTGTTCGACCAACTATCTTCACTGTCAGACTTTGAAGCACCAAGTTACCCGCCTTACAATATTCGTAAGATTGGTAATGATGGTTACGAACTTGAGATGGCTTTAGCTGGATTCAGTAAAAGTGATGTCAATGTAGAAGTAAAAGAAGATACATTAACTGTATCAGCTTCAAAAGAAGGTAAAGATGAAGAGGATAGTTTTCTTCACAGAGGAATAGCTAAAAGGTCTTTCACTCGTAAGTGGACTTTAGCAGAACATCTTGAAGTAAAAGATGCTGAATTGAAAGATGGTATTCTTTTAATTAAGATGAAACTCAATCTTCCAGAAGAAAAGAAAGCTAAAACAATAAAAGTAAAATAACCTCGTGTTTGGGGCAGGAGGCAATTTTTTGTGCATTTTAGACGAAAAAAAACGCTCTAGGATGCACGAGGATTAACAAATCGGAGGTGTCTAGTACCCTAGCACCCCCCCTAAAAAGGAGAAAAAATGATAGAAAAGATAAAAGAACTAATCAAGAAGATTAGAGCTAAACTAGGAGTATAATATGGGTATTCCATTTGAAATGATAACCATGCTGGGTTCTACAGTGCTCGGTGGGGTTATGAGTATATGGTCTCAAAGTATAAAAGCTAAACAAGCTGAACAAAAAATGCTTTTACAAAGAGCAGAAGTTCAGACTGCGGCTTTTAAAGAGGCCAGAGAATATGAAAATGTAGGATTCCAATGGACTAGAAGAATTATAGCATTGACTGCTATCTTTGCTATCGTTGTTCTTCCAAAGATATTACCATTGATAGACCCTCAAGCACAAGTAATCGTAGGTTATCTAGAATTTAAACCTGGATTCTTATTCTTTGAAGGTAAAGAAGTTATGCAGTGGATTCCAATGGCGGCTAGAGGTATAGTAATTACACCACTAGATACTAACTTGGTTGCTGCAATAACAGGACTATACTTTGGTGGAAGTTTGGTTAAGAAATGATTTGGATATTATCAGCGATGCTTTGGTACACAGATGTTGAAAAACCAAAGTACTCAGACTATAATGTAAAAGTCTTTCAAAGTCGTGAAGAATGTCACGATTATTTATTCTGGAATCAAGCTGAAATAGTTACTGAACTAGCAATAGCTCATGGTATGGAAGACGGTAAATCTTTAAAGACTTGGGCTTTCTTCTGTGAAAACAGAAAACTACAAGAAGTTTAAGGATTTAACCACTCTTTAGTGTTATCTCTGGTAGATATAAAACTATCAGAGATAGCCATCGTTGGCTTTTCTGGGTAAACAAACATAATACATTTTTCACTTACCTCTTTATTTATTTTTATTTCTGCAGGTTTATATCCTGCTCCTATCTCTAATAGATGAACACTTCGTTCAACATCCCCTCTTAATTTATAAGCCTCACCTTTAATTTTATATCCAGGTTCTCTCCTATAAACAATAGGAAAACAACCATGAGAAAAATCTTTTATATCAAAATTACTGTGTAAAGTTTCACACTCGCCTATAAACTCGGACTCTTCTAGAATCCAGTTTAGTCTGTGGTTTTTCTTTAATGTGCCGTATACAAAATATATCATTAATTAATAGATGTAACATACTTTTGAATCCATTGTTCTAGTTCTTTAAATTTTAATTTAAGTTCTTTTACAAGGCCTATATAAAAGTGTTTCTCTTCTTCACTCCTTTTAAATGTATCATTCATAATGTCTGCTTCGTCTTCTGGAAGAGCTGATACTTCTGATATCAACTCTCCATCAGTGTTAACTATAACACTATAACTAGCTATAACTCCTTCTTTCTTTTTCTTTGACATTTAATCCTCCTGTGGTGCGGTTACATCAACCAACTCACAAACACCACCAGTACACGCAAGTTCTTGAGAACCTGTAGTGTTGTCTTCAGATTCATATTTAACTAGCTCACTAAAGTCTATAGTAGTAGGCATATCTTTTCGTAGCTCTAGATATTCTTTTCTTTCTATATCTTGATAGGGAGCTTGTTTATATATGTGGTCAGTATAAGGTAGGAAACTAATACCAGACACTTCATCAAAGTATTTGTATACCCATGCACCTACTTCCATCCACTCATCTTCTTTAACACTTACAGTTACAGAAGGTTTATGCTCACACCATTCTCTTTGATACTTCAACCACAACTCTAGTTGTTCTATAGCTGACATACTGTTTCTAGTTATCGAGCCAGTTGGAGATGCAGTAGGAAAAGAAAACACCGTTACTGAATCTGGTTTAGTTATGTCTGGTTCATTTGGAACTCCTTGGTCTATCATAAGCTGAGTCAATGGGTCTTTCTTATCACATCTAACTGTTCTTATGTAGTAAGGATTGTGTCTAGTGTGAATACCAGAAGCACTATCAACTAACTGACTTACAGTTCCACTAGGTTTTACACAAGTGATTGCTGCAGATTGATTTATCTTTAGCTTCTTAGCTATGTCTTTATTAGTATCTATAGCAACTTGTTTTAGTTCAGATAAGAATCCTCTGTCTGGATTATTAGTAAGTTTACTATCCATAATACCTGTAAGAGATACACCTAGTAGTCTTTCATCTTCTGTGTTTTGTTTCCATATCTTACGAATGTATTTAAAATCAGTAAGTGTAGATTGAAATGTACCAAGTATGGTAGCAAGTCTTACCTTTTCTTTTAACTGTAATTTATTATCTGTAGCACGAACAACTACTTCTGTAAGATTACAAAACTGATAAGGTCTTAAGATAATTTCTGAACAAGGATTAGTACCAAACTCATGTTCACTATCTCTTCTACCATTCTCTTTACATTTATCAATAGCCGCTTGTCTATTAAAGATGCCTCTTTCTCCAGACTTACTATCATATAAAGCTTTCCACTCAGACATAAATAAAGCCATGTCAGGTCGTCTTGCATAACAAGCTGAGTTATTAGCTAATGCTCTTTGACCATTGTCTAACCACCATTGTCCACTCTTTGCATTACGAAGTCTATCATCTTGTATATTACTAAGTGATATCAAAGCTGACCTACGAACACCACCTACAACAACAACTTCTCCTATCTTACAAACTAAATCATGACACTCAAGAGCGTCAAGCTTTCTACCAGAAGCGTTTTTAAATGTGGTAATTGCAAAGTCAAACAAATCTACAAGAGGTTGTGGACCACTTGCTCGACCACCAAATGTTTTAAGTCTAGCACCTGCAGGTCTTACTCTTGTTACATCTATCTTTGGAACTTGACCACCATACAACATGCCAAGTAATTCTCTCAAAGATTTTGCCCAACCAGTTCTACTATCTTGAACTACAACAACAGTATCACTATCTTCAAATTCTTCAGCGATAGTTGGTAGTTGTTCTACATAATCTCTTTCAACAGAGAAACCAACACCAGTGCCACACATAAGTATGTACATTATTTCATCAAAGCTTCTTACATCATTGATAGGAATATAACTACAATTATAACCAGCGGTATGGTCTTTAGATAAAGCATTACCTGCCGTCATCAAAGCTCTCATAGAAGGCATGATACCTAAACTAAGAACTGCGTTTTCTAAATCAGCTCTTAACTCTTTTGTCAAAGTATACTTATTGTTTTCTTTTAAATGTTCCTGCATAAAGTCAAAGTATCTTGACACAGTTTCATCCCAAGTTTCTCTTCTTTTTTCTGACTCAACAAATCTCGCATATCTAGATGCATGAATAAATTGTTGATAGGTCGTTGGTAAATAATTATTATTAGTCATTTGTTTCTCCTTCCGATAATTCACCTGCAATAGAACTATAACCTACCATATCAATATAATCATCTGTGTTATGTGAACCTGCTTTAGTTCTTGCAACTTTTAATAATACCATCATCAATGCGACATCACGACCACTAATGTCTCTGTCAAGATAGGCTGACCACATCTTTGCTATATTATCATGATTTATTTTTTTATTACCATGTGTCAACTCCCTATCAGTAGACACAATATCTTTTGCTTTATCAATGTAGGCTTGGGTCTTCATCTTTTGTTTTTCCTTTCGCTAATCTATCTATTAATTCCATCTCCATTTCTCTAGCCCCTATGTAATATAAAAGCTCTGGATTGTGAGTAACCAACCAACGAATACCATATGATATAGTATCAACTGATGGGTCTTCAGTATAGTTTATCATTTCTAAACCTACATCTCCTTGTCTAGGTGTATTAGGTGTAAGTATTATGTAAGCTTTTTCTTTAGTTATCTTCATTATCTCATCCAATCTAAAGGTATATCTTTATCGCACCAAATAAAATTATTAGCTTCGCACCAATCACTATACTTAGTTTTAGAACCCTTTCTTATTTTGTTGTTTGCATTCATAAAACAAAAACGAATATCAAAATCTGTCTGGTCTTGTATCCATAAATGTTTCTTTCTGTCTTCGATAGTTAATCTTCCTTTTAACTCAACGAATATCTTTGTCTTTGGAAANTATAAGTCTGGAAGATAAGTTCTATCAATAGCAGGTTGAACATAATCAATCTCATACTCTTCATACTTATACTTTATCTTTTTCTTTTTAATCTCNTTAACAATGTTCTCTTCAAACTTAGAGCGATATCGGACCTTCATCTATCATTTTCTCTCTTCTTAATTGTCTAGCACTAGGTGTAGCACTCTGTTGTAAATCTTCAAATGCCCAATGTGGATTTCTTTTTAATCTTTTCATTACCCATTTAAAAGACCAAGCACTTAAGTGTAACTGAAAGTTATTTATATAATGAGTTTGTGTAGGCATTAAACTTAATATATTATCAATATTAACTTTCTTTTGTTCTTCTTCTGGAAGTAAAGACTTCATCCATAAAACCAAAAACTCTTTTGCTCTTCGTCTTAATACTTTAATTTTTTTTCTGTTCATACTGTTCCGTTATCTCCTCAACCTTTGGTAAGTTTGCTACCGTAGTCATAAATACATTTGAGTTGGCATACTTGAACACCCTGAGTCCGTTGCCATTATTAGAATCAGCATGACAAACAAACTTATGAGGACAGTACACGCACCCAACAGGAAGCTTGAAGTTTCCAGTCTTGTCGTGAGGAATCGGCTCATAACATTTTTCAGGTGGTTCATTTTTACTTAGTTTCTCCTTTAAGTTTTTAATTAAATCTTTTGCATTTGGTTTCATTAATTCATCTGGTCTGAACAATGCAATCTCTCCAGACGATTTGTTTACTGCAAGTAGTCCACCATTATTAGTGCCTTCATTGTACTCATAACCTGCGACTTGTGCAATGTATCCGAATGGGTCATCTTCATACAGAGTTCCATTCTTAAACTTCTTGAATGACATAGCAGATGCAGACTTAACATCAATAACTTCTCCGTCAATCTTACAGTCCATATGACCATTAACATCTTCTAATTGTACTTTCTTTTGTTGGTCAGTAACTTTATGTCCTGCAACTTCAACAAGAAATAATAGTAAATGTTCTAATAAATGCCCATATAAAAACTTTAGTTGTGTAGATGGGTCGTATACTTCTTCTTTGTCATCTCTTTGTAAATGATTATCATACCAAAGTTGTCTAGCAGGTCGACCAATAACAGACATTCGTAAACCTTTACCAGAACTTTTTCTTGGTTGTAACCAATCTAGTAAAGCAAGTTTAGTATTATTTAAGAACTTATCTATTTGTTCTTCTTTTACATCAGGTGCTTTACCACTCGATATACCAACAAGTATATCATTTATATCATCAACTAATGTATCTAAATTTTTAGTGTGTTTCTTGCCAGTTGTTTCCATATTTATATTCTCCATTTAAAGGACATCTAATTCCTAGTTCTTTACCTGCGTTGATAATAGAGTCAACTGCAAGATTACCAAAGTCTTCTGCTTGAGTTTCTAATACTTCATATTGAAACTCGTCGTGTACATTAGCGACTGGTCTTGCGTTTAGTTTATGTTTACTAACTTGTTCTTCTAAAAGAATCAAAGCTTTCTTCATTACTATCGCCCCTCCTCCTTGTATTAAGGTGTTGAGGGCGGAGTGTCGGTTTCGGATTCTGAGTTTTCTTCCGTCGATTCCTTTGAGCCAACCTTTTCCAGTAGCTTTGTCCACTCGCTTTCTAAAGTTTGCAAGGGCTGGAGTACGGCTGAGAAATCTGTTTTTAATCGCTTTGCCATGATTTCTAGACCCTCCGCAGATAGCTCCGAGCTTTTCGTCACCTGCCCCATATATGAAGGCATAGATGAAAGTTTTTGCCTGGTCTCTCGTGCTAAGTCCTGCAAGACTTTGATTTGTAGTGTGTATATCTCCATTAATGATAGCATCTATATATTCCTTATCGTTCATGTAGTGGGACAATATTCTTAATTCAAGTCCAGAAGCATCTACTCCCACTAATTTGTAGCCTTCTGGAACTACCCATAGTTCTCTGCATTCTTTACCGTAGGGAGAATACACTGCAGGAACTTGAGCCATGTTGGGCGACTGGTGACTCATTCTACCAGTGATAGCACCATTGGTTATCACTCTTCCGTGTACTCTCCCATCTTCTGCTACTGCTTCCACCCAAGATTCAACTTGAGCTATTCGTTTCTGCAGTAGTAGAAACTCTTTGATAAGTTCTGCCTCTGGTATATCTGTAATACCTTGTAGAACTTTCTCATCTACTATTGGTTGTCCGTGTTCAGTAAACTTAGTCGGCTTCCAACCAAAGTATCTTAAGTATCTTGCAATCTGTTGTCGACTACCAAGATTAAACTCTTTCATTTCTATGAGAGAAAAATCTCCCACAACATTTTCCCACCCCTGTCCCAGACTATTCAGTCCTACCGTACTAAGAGAACCGTCTTTACGATAACGAGGTTTTACTATCTTGACAAAGGTTGGCAGTGGTATAAATCGTTCTCTAACCTTTTGTTCAATTTCATTTATCTTCTCTCTCAACTTACCTAACAAAAGGTCTGCCTTCGTTACATCAAAAAGAAAACCATTGTTCTCTTGTTGTGTGATTATCCTAGCTATATCGTGTTCTAGTCTAATCGCCTCACGAGAAAAGTCTGGATTATGTTTAATCAAATAACCAAGAACTCTTTCCGTAAGCTCTACATCTCTGATACAATACTCAAGCATTTCATCAGAGTATTCAGAGAAATCTTTAAAGTCTAATTTACCAAACTTCAATCTTTCTCCAAAAGATTTTAACGAATGTCCGCCCTCTCTAACTGGGTCGAACAATCTTGACAGGATTAAAGTATCAATAACTTTACCCTTCTCATGTAAGTCAACACCAATAATCTTTTTAATAACTGGTGCATCAAATCCTATAATGTTATGCCCAACGAACTCATCATACCTACCAATATAAGAACTAAACTTATCAAGCTCATCTTCTTTAAAGTATGTGATTTGTTTGTCGTCTTTACATACAATAAGAAAAATTCTATCTGGTAATAGATTTGTAATAGCAGTTGTTTCAACATCTAAAAATACTCGCATCAATCTCGCCCTTGTTATAGTGTTTCATCTTCAAACTCTTCGCCAGTTGGTTTCTCGGTCTCGTGTAGTCTACCAGTTTCTTTATCATAGTATAGATATGTAGCTGGGCCAGTCATACCTATGAACCTATTCTTTAATACTCTTACGCAAGTTGTATTCCTTACAGTAGGACTATCATTCTGTGCATCTCTTTCAAGACCAATAACCATATCAGATAACTGACCGATAGAAGCCGAACCTCTTAGTTGTGATAGTGAAGTCGCCGCACCCTCTTCGTGTCCTTTACCGTCTGGTCTACGCAAGTGAGAGATAAGTATCAAAGCTATATCTGTTTCTTCGACAAGAGTTCTTAGCTTTGTCATAATCTCATCAAGTGCTTTTCTTTCATCTCCATACTCTTGAGATGATACAACCATACTAACATGGTCAAGTACAATATATCTACAATCTAATGCTTTAGCCATGTACCTAACTCTAGATACAATGTTGTCTACTGAGTTAGAACCAAAGTGTTTGTAGAAATAAAATCTACCAGTACCGACAGTAGCATCAAAGTATTTTCTTTTATCTTCATCACTCATGTGAATGTCTGGTCTACGCAAAGGTAGATTAGCTTCAACACTCATGATATCTAATGCAGTAATCTTAGGACTTTCTTCAAGCATAATCATACCAATCTTTTCTTCTGTTTTCTTGAATAGATTGTATACTAATTCTTTTATGATAGAAGTTTTACCAAGTCCCGTGCCTGCAGTAAATGTCACTAACTCTCCACTACGAATACCATAAGTCATCTCGTCTAGTCCTTGCCAACCATAATTAACTGTTGACCTTACGACTGGAGAAAGAACTTCTTCTAGTAATGACTCACCTTTGATGATACCATCTGGAGCGTAAGTAGGTGCATTCCACCACGCTTTGATATACTCTTGATACTTGTTAGCTTTGAGTAAATCATTAGCATCTTTATACCCCTCTGGTAATTTTAGTATCTTAACTTTTGATGGGGCAAACAACTCGGCAACTTTTTTACTTGCCTCTCTACCAACATCATCATTATCAAAGTTAATAACAATGTTATCGAATTGGTCTAACCAATCATAGCTTTTCTTGATATCTTTGAGGGCAGACGCAACACCATTCTTGATACTAACTACTGCATACTTTGAACCAAGTAATTGATAGACTGATAACGCATCAATCTCACCCTCTGTTATGGTAACATATTTACCACCATTGTACAACTGCTGACCGAACAATCCTGAGTCAGAGGTTGAACCCTTTATCGAGAATTGTTTATTCTTCACATACCTAGTCTTGGTAGCTAAAAGAGAACCAGTCGAGTCGTAATATGGGTAGATGTGTCTGTCTATCGTGCCACTTGCGTCGCTGATAACCTTGACCCCATACTTTTTAACTGTGTCTTCGTTGATACATCTATCTCCGATAGCACTAAAAGTACCTGCGTTGTTTTCTATTATTATTGGTTTTGTTTGAACTGTTTGTATGCCCATTGTGTCGCCCTCATTTATGTTTGTTTGTTCTGGTGGGAAGTAAGTGTTGCAAGAGAAACAGTAAGAACTACCATTTTTATTAACACTCCTCGCATCACTACTTCCGCACTTATCACAAGCTATGTGATATTTAACAAAGTTGTTATCCATTGTTGTCGCCCCATTCATTTTAAATTAATTAAAATTCATCAACGGAATCTGTTGCAACGAAGCCATCAACCTTATCGAACTCTTCCCCATAAGGAATTAAGTCGATAACTTGAACTGCTTGTAAGTCTAAACCTACACCAGATTTACCTGCGTAATTCCAATCGTATTCTTTGTACATAACTTTCACTTCAGAACCGTTACCTACGAGAACATCAATCGCATTCTTAGCAGAGTCCACTAGCTTTGGAGCAGGGTTACTCGTACCATCTGCACGATTAACTCTTCGTTTGAATTTAACAATCTTACCTCGCTCATCTTCTTTAACAGTGATGCCTTTGCTACTAAACTCTTTAGCAACATCATCATCAACTGCTAAGTCAATCTGATAAACAGGGTCGAAAGTTGTGTTGGGTCTAGTGATAGATGCCCAATATGCTTTTCCTTGAACTGTAGCCATAATGTTTTCTCCTAATGTTATTTGTTAATGTTATTATAATGTTTGCATTATACCATAGAACTTTTTATTTGTCAACAACATAATGCAGTTATTTAAAAACAGGACACAAAATCCTATTTAAAAATATTTTAAAATGTTATTATTGTTTTTATTATTATTATAATAATAACTCTTTAAAAATCTATATAGATTATATCACGATTCGTTTTCATTGTCAAGAACTTTTTTATTGTTATCCACAATTCGTAAATGATTTTTCTCTTTAATGTTCTTGTTTTGTTCTTTAAGGTAGTTAAGGTATTGAATATCCTTGATTTTTACTTGAGGTAAACAATCCCATACTGTTTGTATATACCAAGTAATACTTTCTTCATTCATGTCCCCTCTAATTAAAACATGAAATAATTCTTTAGCTTCCTTTGTTATCGTAGTCATATAGTCTTTCTCCTCTCTTTATTAAAGTCCAGTATGTCTGGGCTTCTCTTAATAATTTTTTTATTGTTCTTCTTTGTACAATAATATCTTTTTCTTTTAGTGAACTTGATACATATTCACTAACAAAATCTTCAAAGTCTTTACCAAATAATAGTTTATACGATTCCATCTGTCTGTAATAATAAAAATAATATTATAAGAATTAATATAGCTTTGTCTGTTTTTTCTGGCGGTGGATTAAAGTTCCAACCCATCTTACAATAAACCAGATATTGTTGTTAGGATAAGTAAGAATACACCTACAACCATACCTATAATAAATAATTCAAATTTCATAACATCTCTCCTATTACTATTACATGTAGTATAAAAATTATTGCTAATATTAATACTTTTATATCTTCTTTATTCATCTGCCATACTGTAAAATGTTTCATTAAATATTTCTTTGATAGGTATAAGCACACACTTAGATGCTTTACTATCCCCTACATTCTTTGTAAGTTTATCTTTGTACTTATCTACTATACCCTTCAATACCTTTGTTGGAAACACAAGAGTACAGAACTCGCCCTCTTTTAATTCTAATCTATGAAACCAGTAATCACTTTCAGTTTTATAGATACCACTTGGCTTACCTCTATACTCATACTCTATTGCTATGTTGCCAGTCTTTCTCCACCAAGACCTCTCACTTTTAACTTCAATAGTTTTGTTCTCAAACATTTCTTTGACTTTATCCTCTCGTATTTGTCCGTAAGATAAGTCAATATCAAACTTTGTAAATCCTTTTTTAGTCATAGCTTAACCCCCAATACTACTAGAATACCTGCTAACAACATAATAATTATTAACAATTCTAGTGCTAAGATTGTATGATACCAAATCCATCTGGTTTTATATGCATTGTCGATACTTAAATCATCTGGGTCTGGACTGTCATATCCATCTATATCTGTTTCTGGATTCTGACCCCATAATATTTTAGTCATTCGTTTAAACATAAGTCCTCCATTATAACATTATTATTTATAAAAGTCAAGATATATTACTACTTTCTTTGTATAAAGTGTCGAGCATATCGCTCTCTTCTCTATCAAAGTGTTTGATAATATCTTCTATTCGATAATAAGGTATATTCTTTTCGCCTTTAAATTCATCTAAAAGATACCTCAATCTTGCTACTACTTTATCTGCTCCCATATTATGCTCCCAAGTCTGTTATTAATCTCTCTAATAAATCGCCATCACTACAATGATTATAGTCTACTATGTCTATTAAATCTTCTGACGGACAAGTATTCTCATTAAAGAAATCAATTAGTTTTTCTTTGTAGATTTCTATGTCTACCTCGTTATAGATTATTCTTTTAAGAATTTCTATTTCTTCTGGCGAGAAATACTTTTCATACTCAGTATAAATTTCATCTCGCCACATATCTAATTTATTTTCTAGATATTCTTGATGGTGTTCACAACTCATTGTTTGCCCTCTCTAATTTATATACCTCAACAGGTATTGTTTCTATTGTATTAATTGCATTAGGTATTTTAGTTTGTTCGATATGATAGATATCTGAAACATCTTTATTATATCCTATCAATACACCCACTATTGCAATCAAACCCCAAGCCCATACTAATCCAAGCACAAACCAGACTGCCATATATTTATTCATATTCTGCCCCCATTATTTCTTTTAATCCTTTTATATTTGCTTCTAAATCTTCTTGTTGCTTTGTTGATAGGTTTGATTGTCTTTCGTCTTCTCTATCAAAGAAATTTTTATCGTAAGTATTACCTTCAAATAATTCAATTCCTTCGCTAATTAAAAAAGCCAACTCATCATTAAACACATTGACTTGAGACTCCCCATATTTTTTTATAAAGAATTCTCTAGCCATTTCAACTGTCATTGATTCTATTAGGTAATGAGAATACTCTTGCATTTCCATTAACCAATTTTTTACTCCACTCATTTTTTTACTCCCTTGTTATTAAAAAGTTCTGGCTCTCTTTCTGCTGTATCAAAGACAGCCATAGTTATAATGATTGCTACAATTAAAAGACTGTGAGCCAATGCCGATATACCAAACGCATATATACTTTCTACTATGTATATACCAAATATCAATGACCACATATAAGCTAGTAATTGCATAACCAAATGTCTAACTTGTAAGTTAGGTATCTTACTTAATGGATTTATTTTTGAGTCCATTATAAGATTATAAGTTTCAGTTATGTATTTCATTTTTTATACTCCCTTAATTATTAATCATAAGTTTCATCTTCAACTTGATTGACTCCACTAATAATAGTATCATCATCTTGCCCAAATAAAAACTCATCTACATTTTCATCTAGTATAGCAGTTTCATCAAAAATGTCAATAAGTTTTTTTTGTTTCTTATAAGTCTTTGATTTCATTGTGTTTTCCTTTCTTTATTTAGTGTTGTTTCCGTAGTTATATAAGTCGTGAACAAAGANACCGAGACCGACTGGATTAGTCTCGGCAACCTCAATCATTTCATCAACTGTTAAATCACATAACATCTCATCAGTTAATTGTTGTCCGTTGTCTGTTGCCTCGCCATCTAACTTATCNTCAAGNCTATCCCAATGTTTNNTATAAGTGTTATCGTATTCAATACGACCACCTTGATAATTACCATACATATCATAATCAGTTAACCAACCTGACCAAGATTTTTTCGTGGCAACTTTCTTACCTAAGTCAATGTCATAGTCATATCCAACACCTCGACTGATAGAATAAGTATTAGATACCCAACCTACATTCTTAACATCTTTACCCTCGCCTTGATTAATGATAGTAAACTCTTGCGTCTTACCATCAAGAAACAATAACTTATCTGACCCAATCAAATCTTCAAGTGACTCAGTCCACTCGGCATTGTAAAGTAAGTTAGGATTGTTAAGTAATTGGGGTCTAATAACCCACTTGATAAATTGGTGNGTGTCNGACTTNTNCTTATCAATCATTGGTGTTGGTAGNTTTGCTCCATTATGCATTACCCATAAATCTCTATCNGCNCCATTCTCGCCTTTACGCAAGACTTGNAATGGGTGNGATAAATCTCTACAAGTATTNCCTGCTGTTGTAAATCTGAAAGTGAATACCAACTTGNGTATTNANATCTNNNTANTNNTTCCANANNTTATGTATNTCNTNNAAGTTTTTTGGNACTATCTTATGGGTATGTACCTTACCNNTATTGTAAAACATAACCCCAAANCCATCTGAATTGTTTTCNTATGCACACTCCATCAAATTCAAATCAAGGTCTTTAGGGCTGTTTGCTTTTATTATTAAACACATATATTTACTTTCCTTTCATTGTTGTTTAAAGTTAAAAGTTTGTTAGCCATTACTTACATTCTCGAATTGTNTCGATACATTTCTACTAGGTGTACCGAGTACATATCCGTTNGTAATTAACCAACTCCAGAAATTAGGGTACTCGCTTCTATTTTCTGGCTTCTTAATANAAGAGATAAAAGANTTATAANTTAAACTTTGNTCTCTCATAGAAGATTGTTTNAAGTATCGTATCATTCCATCAGTAAATTCNAATGCTCTCANAAANCCNTGTTCTGATACATTACTCTTAAATATTCTNAACTCTACTGTTTTACTAGGTACTGTATTAACTGCCTCGTANCTATCATCACTNCGATANTGNCCATCAGNTATCTTTTTNGTTTCTGATTTACACCAACGATTCATATTACGACCNGCNATATCTTCAATAAACCTAGNATTTTTCTTATCATTAACAAATACTAACAACTTTCCAACCTCTAATGGTGTTAATGCTTTTTTGTTAATATGTATATGTAATCCTGCACAAGTAGTATTCCAACCTTTAACATAGGTACTCCCATTTTCATCAGTCCAATAATCACTATTAAACATTTGAGTAAACCTATCTTTTAAAAACTTGAATGTACTCGGAGCAGTACATATTTCAAATCCACCATTGCCTTCATCAAGTGACCCATCTTTTTTACACTTAAACCAATCCCCATTGTAATCGTGTAAAGTATCTGGGTAATCATCAGGCATTGAATTTCTAGCCATAACTTCCAACTCTACACCATACAATAAATCTTTAGTAGTATATAAGTCATCATTAATAGTTTCATCTTCTCTATATCGTACATTTAAATTTTCATGTACGGGATATGTATAGTTATAACAATATCTTTCGTGTTCATAACTATAATCTTCATCTTCGTAATAATCCTCTTCCTCTTCTCTACGACTATCGGCACAAGCCTCACAACAATCATAGTCACTATTATAATCGTCACTATCTCTTACTTCCTCACAACTCGGACAATAGTAAACATCATCATCAAATATATTATTTACTAACCATCTTTCAATATCATAGTATAGTTTAGTGATTTTACCATCTAATTTATATTCACAGTCATAGGCAAGTGTTCGTATCTGACCTCTTTGGCTACTATCGTAATACATATTTTCATCATATAGTTTGATTATATTTTTAAGATACCATAATCTTTCTAATATAATATGATTACTCCAAAAACCTCTATTAACTATATCTTGATATTCTACTGTTTCATCTGTTTCATCAAGGTTTTTTAACTTATATATCTTAATCAAGTTATATAATTCGTTTCTCTCATCTTTATCATACCTAGCATAAAATTCTTTTATCAAGGTATATCTGTAGTTAAATCTAGTAGTCATTTTGTTGCCCTCCATTTGTTATTTTCATATTGCATTTTAATCTTCTTTAAATCATCATCAGTATATAAACCCTCTAATGCTTTTATTATTTTATCAGATTCAAAATGCCTTAGTTTTTTATTAATAAGCATATCAATATAAAACTTAGTTTCTAATGATTTTTTATAGCCATCATTCATCATCTTCATATCTTTCATCTTCTAATTTTAAAACATAGAACGGATTTTGAAATGCCTCGAATACATCACTTTCATATTCGATTTTAATTTCATCATCAGCTTTTAAAGTCTTATTATATTTAGTCATAATTTATACCTCTATTTATTAACTATTAATATAATCTACAAATTTTACTTTATCAAATCTTCGATTATCTAGTTTAAACATAATTGAAAATTCATCAACTAAATTTTTAATTACATCTTCGTGTCTTAGTTTCCAATTATCTGGATTGTTTTTTGCCTCTTTTAGTATCTCGGCAACTTTTATATAGTCTTTTTTAGTCATAGTATTTATCCTTTTATTAATTGTTATTATTAGTCGTAGCATTTAATTATGTCAAAATTATGTCATAATTAAAATATTTTTATTAACCTTTATTTGTTAAACTTTCAATTACCTCTTCGATTGTTTCTGTTATATCAAATATTTTTGTTTCATCTTTCGAGCAAGGTATTTCTCTTTCATAAAGATTATTTAATTCATCTACACAACATTTTAGTAATGCTATGTTTACAATATTGTTATTTAATTTAGTCATAATTATTAGTCCTTTTATTTAGTTATTATTAATAGTGATAGTTTTTAGTAATATATTCTAGATATAAAAACTATCCAAAAAATTCTCTAAAATTCTTTTTTAAGAATTGCCTGAAAACATCTTGCGTATTATATCAGGTCTTTATGTTTTTTTTTCTTATATCTTGCCTTGCCCTCTCGAAACATCAATTCCCGTTCCATATTCCCACTTACTGAGATTGTTGGCAAACCCCGTATAAAATTTATAACTATTATTTATACGACTACCTTTTTTTAATTCATAGTGCCTGACCATTTCTTTCAGCTTTTTTCTAGTCCTTTTATCAGGTCGTCTGGTTATGTATAATTTGTTTTTCATAATTATAGATTGCCATAGCTAAAAAATTATTTCAACAAAAAAATAAATTATTTTTTAAGTTATTGATTTTAAAGGAAACTTTCTTAGCTGAGAATGTAAAAAACCTAGAGCCAAAGGGCAAAAATTGCATTGGCTAAATAAGTCATTGATAATAAAGGGAAATTCAGGGTATTTTTGAAACGGGGCTATTTGGATTATAAAGATTGGCGAAATACCTAGAGATATTGGTATAAATTAGATAAGTATTTGTATTTGTTGGCTATTTTAGATAATGAGAGTAAATATATTAGTTATAAATTTTAGATATATATTTGTTAACTAGTGACATAATTCTGCCTTAATTGTATGAAATAATTTTAGCGAAGGTCTATATTAAATTTTAGATATATAGGTCATAGAATACTACCTATATCTAAAAGGGTCTGGTATGTATGTTGGATTGTGTTGGTGTAGGTCTGGAAGGTTTGGCAAGGTATAGGCGAGTACCGCCCCCACCCCCCACCCACATATATAGCAATGCCATACAAAATGGACAAGTTAGAGTGTTAACCAGTAGCTGGCCCGCTTGGAAGTTGACTGCAATGTATAGGGAAATATTGGGAGAGATAAAAAATGTTAACCAGTACCTTGCCCACTGCAAGTACAGGGTCGGGTGTTGTCGGTTCTGTGTTAACTTGTTATATTTATATAGTGTATACTAGGTATATAACCGCCCCCAGGGGGACTAATATTATTATACACCCTAATAACGGTTTTGTCAATAATTATTTTTATTATTTTTTTCTTGACAATTTGTTAACTAGATGGTATAATAGGGGTATATGAGTTTTTTACAAACAACAGATAAACAAAGAAAACGAAAACTAACAGAAAAGCAAGAGAAGTTTTTGTCAGCTCTTGCTGGCGAAGCCAATGGAGATGCACGAAAAGCCTTAACGGTAGCAGGATATGAACAAACATCATACTATGCTGTTCTAGACTCCCTAAAAGAAGAGGTAGTAGATGTTGCAAATAGCATACTTGCTCACAGTGCTCCCAAAGCGGCGGCTAAACTAGTAGATGTTCTTGAGAGTGACGCTCCCATACCACAAGTCGGTGCTAAGTTACAAGCCGCCCAAACTTTATTAGATAGAGTTGGCATCAGTAAAAGAGAAAGAGTTGACGTTAACCATAGTGTTACAGGTGGTATTTTTTTATTACCAGACAAAGAAGACATAAAAATTATAGATGGAGAAGTAGAAGACAATGGCACTGAAGCGTAGAACAACTTCAACAATACCATTTGGTTATAAAGAATCAGAAGAAGTCCAAGGATTTCTAGAACCTATCCCTGAACAACTCGAAGCGTTAGAAGAAGTTAAAGGTTACATACTAAACGGCTCTCTATCTCTTCGAGGGGCTGCAGAACAACTAGAATATAAAACAGGTAGAGGTATGTCAGCAGTAGGATTAAAGAAGATTGTAGACAAAGAACGAAGCAAGAACGGATTATTATCAAAGCATGGAAGAACCGCCTAAGAAAAAAAGAGGTAGACCAAAGGGTTCTAGTAGTCCAAGGCATCTAACTCGAGAGCATCAAGCACGATTACAAGCAGCTCGTGAGTTGAAAGCTAAAAAGAAAAAGATAGAAAAGTTAGAAGTAAAGCTATCACAAGAGCGTGGTAAGTTAAAAAACAAAAAAGAAGCTTTAACTTCGCCTGTTCTTACAGATACTACAAAAGAAAACTTACCTACAAAGGTAAAAGAGTTTATAGATGATAACAAAGAGTCTATTGTTTTTAAACCAAACAGTGGACCACAAACAGATTTCTTAGCTGCACCAGAACAAGATGTGTTATATGGTGGAGCTGCAGGTGGTGGTAAGTCATATGCAATGCTAGTTGACCCACTACGGTTTATGCACAGACCAAGCCACAGAGCTTTATTACTTAGAAGGTCTATGCCAGAACTACGAGAGCTTATAGATAAATCAAGAGAACTTTATCCAAAAGCTTTTACTGGGGCAAAGTTTAGAGAAGTAGAAAAGATTTGGAGATTTCCAAGCGGAGCTATGCTTGAGTTTGGATACCTAGACAGAGATGCTGATGTATATAGGTATCAAGGACAAGCTTATAGCTGGATTGGAATAGACGAGCTAACTCAGTATCCAACTGAGTTTCCACTTCAGTACTTGCAATCACGATTGAGAACAACTGACCCAGAGATTAGAACTTATATTCGGTGTACTGCAAACCCTGGAGGAGTCGGCGGAAAATGGGTAAAAAAGAGATATCTTGACCCATCGCCACCTAATGAAGCTTTTAAAGGTTCAGATGGATTAACTCGTAAGTTTATACCTGCAAGACTAGAAGATAACCCTTATCTTGCAGAAGATGGTAGATACGAACAGATGTTAGCATCACTACCACCAGTACAAAGAAAACAGTTAATGGAAGGTAACTGGGATGTTGCGGAAGGTGCAGCCTTCGCAGAGTTTGATACTGAGAAACATATTATACCTCCATTCCAAATACCTTATCACTGGATGAGGTACAAAGGTATTGACTACGGTTATGCAGCAGAGTCAGCTTGTATATGGGCTACTATTGACCCAGAAGATGATACAATTATAATTTATAGAGAGTTGTATCAAAAAGGATTGACAGGTGAAGACCTTGCAGAAGTTATAACTGAAATGGAAAAAGATGAACGCAAAAGTATACAAGGTGTTCTTGATACTGCAGCGTGGAACAGAACAGGAACAACAGGTCCTACAGTTGGTGAAACTTTAGTAAGAGCTGGACATAAACTTAGACCAGCAGATAAAAATAGAATACAAGGTAAAATACAAATACACGAAAAGTTAAAACCAAATAATAGCACAGGTAGACCAAGATTACAGATTATGTCTAACTGTGTAAATTTAATTAGAGAGTTACAAAGTATTCCTTGTGACCCTAATAGACCTGAAGATGTTGATACAAAAGCATCTGACCATGCATATGATGCATTAAGATATCTAATTATGTCTAGACCTAGAATGCCTAGTACATTTAGAGAGATGGGCGATATAAAACGATTTACACCTAGTGACCCAACATTTGGATATTAATATGCCAACATATACATTTAGAAATAAAAAAACAAAAGAAGTTTACGATATAGTTATGTCGTACGAAGATTTATTAAAATACAGAAAGAAACGAAACGTAGAACAAGTATTCCAACCTTATAAGGTATTTCGTTTAAATGACATGGGCGGCCCAGAAGATAGTTTTAGAGAGTGGTGCTTACAAGACTCAAAAGATATAGATACGAGTAAATCATTTAATTTTAGAAATAGTAAAGAGGAGTACTTATTTGGTAATGAAGAAGATAAATAGTAAGAATTGTTTAGAAGGTAAGACTGTTAAAATAGGTTATTCAGATGTTGAATTAAAGGTACAAGCACCTGAGTTTAAAAAATCTAATATGACAGACTGTTATGGTCAATATACTCAAAGAGAGAACATGATTGAGATACAGCCTGGACTTTCTGATATAGACGAAGCAAATACATTAGTACACGAGATAGTTCACGCCTGTGTTTATATCTCGTCACTTAATACAGATGGGCAACCACTATCTAGCGATAATGACGAAGAAGTGGTAGTAAATAGCCTATCTAATCATTTAATTCAAGTTTTAAGAGATAATAAATGGTTATTACCATATTTATCGAAAAAATTACTTGACAAACCTAAATAATGACTGTATAATAGAATACAGGGATATATACAATATTAAGGGGAACTATGGTAGATTATACACAAGATAGTACACAAGACGAACCAATGTCAGCAGAAGATATGGAAAAAGAGCAGGAAAAGTCTAAACTTTCCTCTTATATCTATAGAAAATTTTATGACTGTGAAACTGCTCGTAGGAGTGATGAAGACAGATGGTTAGAAGCTTACCACAATTATCGTGGCAGATATTATAAAAATGTTAAATTTAGAGACCATGAAAAGTCTAGGGTCTTTGTAAAAGTAACAAAAACTAAAGTATTAGCAGCTTACGGACAAATTACGGATGTTCTGTTTTCTGCCAACAAGTTTCCCATCTCCGTAGAAGAAACTAAAATACCAGAAGGTGTAGCAACTTTTGCACATCTCAATCCCCTAAAAGAGCAGCTAGGTGACGGTCTTCAGCAACCCGACCCAACTATCGAAGGAAATATGGGAATGGGTACAGAGACTCCTGCCCCAACACCAATGGCTACTCCAATTGGTTTTGAAGGGGATGGGAAAGCCTTAGAGCCTGGAACTACATTTGAATCTTTAAATGAAGA